>ERZ1066135.5-NODE-5-length-262042-cov-15.262444_pt1 | contig 262042 bp, 202 predicted proteins | sample MGYA00382782_ERZ1066135 | MGnify/ENA primary metagenome ERZ1066135 (study PRJEB33369, sample SAMEA5778365) | biofilm metagenome | biome: Industrial cooling water; feature: Water cooling tower basin; material: Biofilm | place: United Arab Emirates | collected... | reverse complement strand
CCTCTACGTCGGTGTCGTTGCTGAGAATATTGCCATTGACGGGGGTATCTTCGTTAAGGCCGAAGCTGTCGTTGGTGGCGATCGGCGCATCGTTGACCGCCGTGACGGAGAAGTTGACGGTGGCGGTACCGGAGGGGGCACCGAGGCCATCAACAGCGATGTAGGTAAAGCTATCGGTGCCGTTGTAATTGGCGTTGGGGGTATAGCTGAAGGTGCCGTTGGGGTTGAGACTGAGGGTGCCGTTACTGGGGCCAGCAACGAGGGAGGCGGTGAGGGGAGTGCCCTCTACGTCGGTGTCGTTGCTGAGAATATTGCCATTGACGGGGGTATCTTCGTTGAGGCCGAAGCTGTCGTTGGTGGCGATCGGCGCATCGTTGACCGCCGTGACGGATAGGGTCACGGTAGCGGTGTTAGATAGGTTGCCCTTTTTGTCTACGGCATAGTAGGTAAAGGTATCAATGCCGTTGAAGTTGGCGTTGGGGGTGTAGTTGAAGGTGCCGTTGGCGTTAAAGGTCAAGCTGCCGTTGCTGGTGCTGGTGACGAGGGTGGCGCTGAGCGGGAAATCATTCTCAAAGTCAGTGTCGTTGGTCAGGACGTTGCCGTTGGCCGGTGTGTCTTCATTGAGGCCCACGGTGTCGGGCACGGCGACCGGGGGGGCGTTCCGATAGAAAAAGACATCGCGGGTGCCATTAGTGTCATTGTTGACGATGTTGGTGGCATCGCTGGAGAAGGCGACGACGGTACCGAAGCGGCTGAGCGCGGCAAAATCGGAGGCTCTGTTGGCGCTGCCTGTGCGGGTGGGGTTGATGCTGATGAGGGTGGTGCTGCCTTCAACGAGATCCCGCAGGAAGACATCGTTGGTGCCGTTGGTGTCGGGGAGGGTTGTAAGATTGCTGGCTGCGCTGGTGAACGCGACATACCGCCCGTCGCCGCTAATGCTGGGGAGCATGTCGGGATTGGCACTTGACCCGCCGTTACCGGCTCCTGTGTTGGTGGCGTTGACGCTGACGAGGGTGGTGGTGTTCGTCGTGAAATTGCGGTGGTAGACATCATTGGCGTTGTTTGTATCGCTGGGTACACCACTGCCACCAGAGGTAAAGGCGATCGCGGTGCCATCGCCACTGAGGACTGCATAGTCTGACCAGGCGGAAAACGGCGTACCATCGCTTTTCACACTGGCCAAAATCGTTGTATTAGTGACGAGATCCCGAACGTAGGTCTGGCGATTGCTGGTGACGGTGACACTGCTAACAAGGTTACTGGCCTGACTCAAAAAGGAAACATAGCGGCCATCGTCGCTGATGGTGGGGCGGATGGCGATTTGATTACTGTTGCCTGTCCCGGCCAGGTTGACGTTGACCAGCGTCGTTCTGTCGGTGACGAGGTCGCGGACAAAAATATCAAAAGAGGTGTTGTTATCGGTATCGGGAGTATTGTCGTTGTTCAGGTCAATCAGGTTGGTGGCGAGGCTGGCGAAGACGACATAGCGACCATTGGCACTGACGATGGGGGGATATTGGCTGGCCGACGCGCCGTTGCCTTCAATGTTGTTGTTGGTTTGGCTGGCGAGTTCGACGGTGCCGGTTCGGAAGTCTGTCGTCCAGGTGTAGGCATAGACATTGTTGCGAAATAGGTCTCTGCCGTTGATCATGTTCCAGGCGAGGCTGCTGAAGGCGACAGTTTTGCCATCCCGGCTGATACTAGGGTAGATGGAGTCGCCAACGCCGCTATCTGTATTGGTTCGGTTCCGACTGACTAAAGTGGTGGTGCGGGTGGCGCGATTCCACAAAAAGATATCAGTATTAAACCCGGTGCCCGTTCCACCAGGACTGTTGGTGTCGCGGCTGACCAGGTTGTTGGAGGAACTGACGAAAGCAACATAGTTTCCATCGCCGCTGATGACAGGATGGTAGGACGCGGCGTTGCCCGTGCTGTTGAGGTTGTTGAGAGCGGAACTGACGAGGATCGTTTCACCGGTTACGGTGTCCCGCAGGAACACGTCGCGGAGGCCGTTAGTGTCAGTAGGGGCAAGGTTAGAGGCGGTGCTGGTGAAGACCATGTAGCGGCCATCGTCGCTGATGGTGTTGCGGCTGGCACTGTTGACATCTCGCTCCCAGGTGCCGGTGTTGGTGTTGAGGCTAGCGCCAAGGTTTTGGTTGACTGTCCAGGAGTTGTTGTTGCCGAGGGTGCCGCCAGTGGTTTGGGAGACGAGGGTGTTGGGCAAGATGTGGTGGTAGGCGGCTTGGGCTGGGGCTTGGAGGGCGATCGCGGCGGCAATATCGCCAGTATTTACTTCTAAAGTCCAGTTGCCACCGAGGGCGGTATGACCAGTCAGATCACTGGAGGCGGCGAGGTCGGCGGTGGTGAGGGCGGCGAAGCGGCTCAGGAATTCGCTTCCCAGGGTACCCAAGCCAACATCACAGCCGTAAAGCAAAATATCGGCATCGGCGGTGAAGGCTTTGGCCCAGGATTGAAATGTGGCCTGGTCGGTGTTGAGGCGTTGGGTGTCTAGGGTGGTGGCACCGAGTTGCAGTTGTCCGGCGGCCCCGTGGGAAAAGATGTGGAGGCTGCTGAGGCCCTGGTATTGCAAAAGTGTATTGGTAATCTGGCCGATCGCGTCTTGCATGGGATCGAGCAGATAGACGGTTGTGCCCGGAGCCATTCCCTGGGCCAGAAGGTCGTAGTCGGCCAGGGTGGTATCGACAAAGGCGATCGCGGTTGTACTGGCTTTGCCCCAAGTGGACTGGGTTGGTTCGAGCCATTGGGCGGTTGCCGAATCAACCGGGAGCGTCGTAGACAACAGGATTTGATTTTCAGGAATGAGGGAAAACTCGGAGGGGTTGGATAACCGGGACACGTCCACAATGGCTCCTTTCGGTAGATAGCGGTAGATAGTCGCTCTTCAGATAGGTTTCCCTACGGTTTGACGAAAGACCACATTACTCGCTAAGGCTTCAAGAAGTGTGATAATTTCAGTGAATTTTTAGGATGCATCCGTAAAAGTAATGAATTCAGTCTGCTGCGTAATTCTACGGGGATTTCAGTGGCTTAACGGAGGGCTGCTGAGTTTGGCAGTAAGATCACTTAGTCCGGGAGTCGAGAGGCGTGGGCGGGGCGATCGCCACCAGGGGTCAGCCAATGCGGAGGGGATCGACATCAATGGTAAAGCTAACGGTGCGAGGGCACAGGGCGCGGAGGGTCTCCAGGGGGAGGGGCCACGGCGTGACAGCGGAGAATTTCAGCAATACTTGCCACCGATAGCGATTGGCCACCCGTAAAATGCTGGCGGGGGCTGGCCCCAGGACTTCGCTACCGGGCGGCATGAGGGGCACCAAGGCCGCAGCAACACGCTCGGCGGCAGACTGTACCGCGACGGCTTGGGGGCTGGCAAATTTCAGTAACACCAGTTGCCCACCGGGGGGATAGTTCAACGCAGTACGGAGGGGCAGTTCTCGATTGACAAAACTGTGGTAATCGTGGGTTTGGACGGCAGCGATCACGGGGTCTTCGGGGGAATAGGTTTGCAGGATGACTTGACCGGGGCGATCGCCCCGGCCACACCGCCCCGCCACCTGGGTCAAGACCTGAAATGTCCGTTCATTGGCGCGATAATCTGCGAAGTGGAGTAAGCCATCGGCCGCCACAATACCCACCAGGGTGACTTGGGGGAGATCTAACCCTTTTGTGAGCATTTGCGTCCCCACCAGGACATCCGCGTCGCCCTGGGTAAACCGAGTGATCAAGGCTCGATGGGCACCTTTAGTGCGAGTCGTGTCGCTGTCAAACCGGAGCGTCCGCAGGTGAGGAAACCGCTGGGCCAGTTCGGCGACCAGGCGCTGGGTGCCACTGCCGAAATATTTGAAGTAGGCCGAATCGCACAGGGGACAGGCGGCGGGCTGGGTTTGGCTATGGTTGCAATAGTGGCAGCGGAGCCGGGGGGCCGCGCCGGGGGTGGGTTGGTGATAAGTAAGAGAGACATCGCAATGGGGGCAGGTGACGACATAGCCACAACTCCGGCAGGAGACAAAGGTGCTGTGGCCGCGCCGATGGATAAATAAAATTCCTTGTTCCTGGTTGGCCTGGAGGGTTTGGAGCGCGGTTTGCAGCGATCGGCTCAAGATGGAGCGATTGCCATTGGCCAGTTCTTGCCGCATATCCACAACTTGAACCGGGGGCAGGGGGCGATCGCGGATGCGGGTGGGGAGGCTGAGGTGGAGGGCGGGAACAGCAGAGGGGGGCGGAGCAGCCAGCGCAAGGCGGTGCCAGGTTTCGAGGGCAGGGGTGGCGGAACCCAGGATGAGGGGGCAATCGGCCAGTCGCGATCGCCACTGGGCCACGGTGCGGGCATGGTAACAGGGGGCGGGTTGGTCTTGTTTGAAACTGCTGTCGTGTTCTTCATCCAGCACAATGAGGCCCAGGTGGGGCAGGGGGGCAAAGATGGCGGAGCGGGTGCCAATCACCACTTGGGGGGTGCCCTGGAGCATTTGCCGCCAAGCGTCGTAGCGTTCGCCGTCGGAAAGGGCGCTGTGGTAGACACACACCTGGTCGCCAAAGCGGGCCTGGAAGCGATCGAGCAACTGGGGCGTGAGGCCAATTTCTGGCACCAGGACGAGGGCGGATTGGCCCGCCTGCAAGCGGGGGGCGATCGCCTGGAGGTAGACTTCGGTTTTGCCGGAACCCGTGACCCCGTGCAGCAAGACTTCGGTGTAACCAGACTGGGCGTTGATTTGGGTCAGGGCGTTGTGTTGGTCGGGGGTGAGGGCTTTGGGGGCATCGGGAGCCTGGTGGGGCGCTTGGGGCGATCGCAGCCGTTCCCGCCGCTGAATCACTAAATACCCCTTTTGCTCCAGGCTGCGGAAGAGGGCGGTGCTGGCCTGACAGATTTGTTGGGCCAGGGCCAGTTCCAATTCGCCGCCCTGTTTTTGTAGCGTGGTCAAGACGGCCTGTTGGCGGGGGCTGAGATCGGTGGCGGCGATCGCCGGGGCCGTACAGGTGACAACCTGGCGCTGTTTGGGGCGGACGGGGGTGGGTGGCTCCAGGTAAGACTCGGCCCAACCCTGTTGAATTAACTCTTGCAGACCGCGCTGGGCTTCGTGGGTTTGGCGTTGAAGGTATTGCCAACTGTAGTGTCCCTGTTTGCTCTTTTGTAGCAAGGTCAGTAGGGTTTGGGCCGGGGGCGAGAGGGCGGTAGCTGGCCCAGCCTGGGGGGCAGATTGGAGGCGAATGCGACGTTGCGATCGCGCCAACAATCCCGGTGGCAAGGCGGCTCGAATCACTTGGAGCAGCGGCGTGTGGTAATACTCGGCTACCCGGTGGAGCAAGTGCCAATAATGAGCAGGGAAAAAGCCCTGGCTAATGATGGCGACAACGGCGCGAATTTGGGCCGGGTCGATCTGGCTGGGGGGGGTAGCGGTGACTTGGATGGCGATCGCGCCGACCTGTTGAGCACCAAAGGGCACACTTAAAATATCGCCCGGTTGGATAGTCAGGTGGGGGGGAATGGCGTAGGTGAACAACGCCTGGGTGGTGGGACAATCCACCAATGCTTCAACCCAGGCGGAGGGCGTGTATTCTATCTCCGTGTCCGTACTCATGTCCGCGTCAGTACTCGTCCGCATGTCCGCGTCAGTACCCGCACTCATGTCTGCGTCAGTGCCCGCATCAGTACCCGTACTCATGTCTGCGTCAGTGCCCGCGTCAGTACCCGCATCTGTATTTGTACTCATGCCCGTGGCTGTGTCTGCCTCCGTTCCCGTCTTCATGGCCGCATCATGGCTGGCCTCATAGCCTACGAACCCCACGGAAGTTGGCGTGGCCTGGGGCAGTGCGGAGGGTGGAGGCCAGGAGGGGAAGGGAGCCATAGCGTGGGATTTAAGCTCGACATTTTACACGGTAGCGTATTATTGCGATCGCGTCTACCTGGGGGCGGCGAGAAGTCACCGTGGGCGATCGGGCCATTGCTCAGGCCATGCATTGGGGCTGAATGAATACAGTTTGAGCAGCGATGTTTAATTGCGATCGCGTTCTTGGCCCAAGACCAGTTCGGCGGCGGTCGGTGGGGGCGGTTTCAAAATTCCTTGAATCTGATCGAGGACAGTCTGGGTCAAGCGTTCCGGGGTATCGCCTGGAGTGTAGCCGATTCTCACATCGGCCTGGGCGTACAGCGGTTGGCGTTCTGTCCAGAGGGATTGCAGTTTGGCGGCAAGATCGGTTCCTTGCAGCAGGGGCCGTGTGGTGTCAGCCTGGAGCCGTGCCACCAGCACCTCAATGGGCACATCCAGCCAGACGACGACCCCGTGGCGCAGATAACTCCAGTTGAGGGGCCGCCCCACAATGCCACCCCCGGTGGCGATCGCCAGCCGCGTATAGGCACAGACCTGGGCGAGCACCTGCGTTTCTAGGTTGCGGAATTCGGCTTCGCCAACCGTGGCAAACAGATCCGCAATCGACTGTCCCGCCGCCTGTTCGACCAGGGCATCAGTATCCAAAAAGCGATAGCCCAACTGGGTGGCAATCTCCTGGCCCACGGTGGTTTTGCCCACGCCCATCAGCCCAACCAGATAGATGTTTAAACCCTGTAGGCGATCGCGGAGTGCGGTGTTATCCAAGGCATTTCTCCTCATGCTTCCTAGTCAGGATAGCAAGGGATAGCCGGATTGCGATCGCGGGGGTGGCGGCTAGGGGGCAGTGGAGTGGCTAGCCACGGGAAAGGGCTGAATCGGAAAACCCAGATCCAGCCCCCCTAAGCCTGTCTTATTGATCCTAAGCCGTGTCACCGGCTGTGCAAAAGGCCAATTTGCCAACCGCTGCGACCAAAACGTGGCTAGTAAGCCAGAGTTTCCAATGTTTCACGGAGATAGCGACGAACCAGATGGTCGAGGCCGCCGGTTGTTTTGACATCAACGCTTTGTACATCTAGGCTTTGTTCCAGTCGCCAGCGTTGAAAACCGGAGCTTGCGGCGATCGCCTGCTTCAGCCCTTCCCAGATCTCAGAGTCTCCCGGAAGGTTCAAAAAGTCTTGGGGTGTATTTCTCATCGCGGCAACGTCGTTAAACGAGTTAGAAGTGGACATATAGACCTGCACTGAGGATGAACAACGATTTACAAGCTAAAAACAAAACTTAGAGTTGGAACTCCCTTACACCACTTAAGCGTTGCAGTCAGTCGATGTTGCGCTCAGACTTCCGAATATTGCATTCACTTTACAAAGCATAACCTGGGAATTCCAGGCTGGGATGTGTATTGTGACACCGAAGTGAGTGAGTTTTGTCATTTTCTTGGATCAACTTAAGGCCACTGCCGGGGTTTGCGCCTGGGCGATCGCGGCCAGGGAGGCAGGCACAGTTTCCGGTGCAAACTCCCCCAGGGCCGTGGCCAGATGCTTGAGCAAGGTTTCTGGCGGCAGCGGCCCCTGCAAATGACTCCAGGGTAACACCTGCGCGGGCGACCAGGTTTCATACACATAAAAGTCTAAGGGCGGCAACTGACCCTGCAATTCCTTGAAGGCACGGCGATAGCTACCCAGAGAATCGCCAAAATGGCGGGTGAGTTCCAAGACGTGGGACAGGCGGCGATCGCCCCTGGAGATCAGGGCTTGAATCACCGACCAGTTATAGCTTTCGGGCCGGAAGTCAATGCCTTGGGAGCGCAAGTGCTTCTGCAAAAATTTCAGGCGTTTTTCGGCCTCCCGATTCACCCCAAACCATTGAAAAGGCGTGTGGGCCTTGGGGACAAAGGTGCTACAACCCAGAGTGAGCTTGAGGCCGGGGGCGGAGCGCCGCAAGTCAGCCATTAGGGTTGCGGTTTGGGCCAGATCGTCTACGGTTTCCCCCGGCAAGCCCGCCATGCCGTAAAGTTTGAGGCTGCTCAAGCCCCCGGCTTTGGCGTGGGTGGCGGCGGCATGAATGGCGGCGGTGTCCAGTTTTTTGTTGATGATTTGGCGGACTCGTTCGGAGCCACTTTCTACGGCGATCGTGATGGATTTGGCCCCGTGGCGCACCAGGGTTTCGGCCAGCAACGGGGTGACGGTGTTGGTGCGGACGGAAGACAGGCTGACGCGCACATGGTCATATTCTGGGCGATTGAGGTAGCTTAGCAGGGACTCGAATTCGGGATGTTGAGTGACGGATGCGCCCAATAACCCCAGGCGATCGGTGACTTGCAACCCCTGGGCGATCGCCGGAATCAAACTAGCCTCAACATCCGCCACCCGAAACGGCAACGTGAGATAACTAGCAAGGCAAAAGCGGCACATCTCCGGGCAACTCCGCACCACCTCGACCATAAAAATGTTTTCCCAGGCGGCTTGGGGTGTGACGACGGTGGAACGAGAGAGGGTGTGGCCTCGATAGGTTTGCTTGGTGACTTGGGCAGGAATGGTGCTGTCGATGGGCTGAATGGCTTGAACCGGGCCAGTTTTGCCGTCGTAGGTGACAGTATACAAACTGGGGATGTAGAGACCGGGCACCGTGGCCAGGTGGCGCAGTTGAGCATCGCGATCGCAGCCCCGCACCGCTTTATAGGCTTCGATGAATTGGCCGAGTAGTAGTTCCCCATCCCCCAGCAGAATCACGTCAAAAAAATCGGCAAAGGGTTCGGGATTGGCCGTGAGCACTGGCCCCCCCCCAAAGACCAGGGGCGCAGTAGCCGATCGTTGCGGCGATCGCAGGGGCACCGCCAACCGCTCCAGCAGGGTCAAAACATTGGTGTAATCCAATTCCCACGAGAGGGAAAATCCCAGCAATTCCGGTTGGGGGGGCAGGGGTTCGGCCACATCCAGGAACAAGCGACTCACTTGCACGTCGGAGCGCCCAGCCAGCGTTGCCCAGACGACCTGGTAGCCCAAGCTCGTAATCCCCACGGTGTACTCGTTGGGAAAGGCAAAAATCGTGGCGATCGCGTCTGCATCCGGTGTTGCAGGCTGAAACAACAGCCGCTCGGCTGCAAATGGGGAATTGTTCATCTGGCCCATACCTCCGCCTTTACTCTAGCGTGTACCGGAAGACGGGCGCAAAATCTCTCTTACGGGGCGACAACCGGGGAGTACCTGCTTCCCTTGGCGGAGGTGTCCTTGAGCAACCCTCGTTAAGCTCAGGGAAACGGTGGAGGCCAAGGGCGACAGCGCCCAGCTTCGGCGGCGGGGATGAATTCAAAGCCGATGCCTCTCGTGTTTTGTTCTGGTGTTGGCCGTCGTTGGCGATGCCCCAAAACTGTGGCCAACGCTGTGGATGGATGAATCAGAATTGCTGGTGAGTGTTGGTGTCGAAATTCAGTGGATCATGATGCGGAGTACCCTCAAACGTCCTAGCCTGTTGCTGCCTGTGCTAACCGCGATCGCGGCCGGTGTGCTTCTGGTTGGCCTGACCCGGAACCTGGGGCTAGAAACCTTGCAAGCCTATGTCCATCAGTTTGGCCTGTGGTCGCCCGTGTTATTTGTGGTGGTTTGTGCCCTCAGTACTGTGCTTGCGCCGCTGAGTGCCGGGTCGGTGTTTGTGGCCAGTGGGATCTTGTTTGAGCCAGGGGTGGGCTTTTGGCTCTGTTTTGTCGGATCGCTGCTGGGCTGTAGCATCAACTTTTGGTTATCCCGCAAATTGGGCCGTAAGCTGGCCCTGCGGTTGGTGGGGCGCTCCAGTTTACGCACCCTCGATCGCTGGACAAAACGACTTCAGCACCAGAACGGGTTGCTGTTAATGATTTTGGTCATGCCCCTTTCGCAAGACTTGGTGAGCTATGCGGTTGGGCTAACGCAGGTGAAATTTACCGAGTTTTTAGTGGCCGCTACGATTAGCGCGATCGCGATCGCCGCCACCTATGCGTTTTTGGGCAGCAGTCTTTTGGCCGCTCTGCTTTGAGCTTTTTGAGTTTGCGACAGGCATGGGAGGCACCGCCCCCGACTCAGTGCCCGCTAACTTTAGCCCACTCTAGAACTGTTGTAAGGCGAAGCGCCGGTAGCCTGGGAACTAGCGGCTTGGGGGCCAGCAGCCACAAGGGTGCCCTGGTCAAGCTGCACAATCCAGGTGGCCCGCTGAATGACTTGGGGCCGATGACTGATCAGGAGGGTCGTTTTGCCGTTGCGGTGCTGGAGGAGGCGATCGAGCACTTGGGCCTCACTGGCGGGGTCAAGATTGGCGGTGGATTCATCCAGGATGAGGAGGGGCGGATTGCCCACAATCGCCCGCGCGATCGCCAACCGCTGGCGTTGCCCCCCGGATAAATCTGTGCCAAATTCCCCCAACACGGTCTGGTATTTGTCCGGCAACCGACTGATGAACTCATCCGCCCCGGTGAGCTGGCAGGCTTGCACGATCGCCTCAAAGGACAGATCCGGCTGGCCCAGGCGAAAGTTTTCGAGGAGCGATCGCCCCCAAAAATGGGCCTCTTGGGGAATCAGCACAACTTGTTGGCGCACACATTCCCGCGCCAAATCCACCAAGTTATATGGCCCGATCCGAATATTCCCCGCCTGGGGTTGATACAGCCCCGCCAGCAATTTCGCCAAACTGCTTTTGCCGCAGCCCGATGGCCCCACCAGCGCCACAACGTGCCCCCCCGGAATGGTCACGGAAAAGTCTGCCAGCAATTCCAGCCGACCGGGATAGTGAAACGTGACGCGATCGCAGACGATGGCGGCATTGGCCGGGAGCGTCACCGTGGGCTTGGCGATCGGGGCCAACTCAGAGGTGTGATCAATCACTTCTGTCAAGCGTTCCGTCGCGGTTTGGACACGGGTAAACTCATCGACCAGCCGAATCACCGTACTAATTAACCGAGAAAAATTGGCATTCAGGCTGCTAAAGGCCAACAGTTGCCCGATGCTCAGTTCGCCCCGAATCACCAACGTACTGCCAAACCACAGCAAGCCAATGCCCCCCGCCCCGGCCACCAACCCCGAAAATACTGTGTTGAGAATGCCGATTTGACTCGTCCGAAAGCCCAAGGCCGCCAAGCGCCCAAACCGACTTTGCAACTCTTCCCACAATTGGGTTTCAGCGGTGGTGGTTTTGAGGGTCATCGCCCCTTTGAAGGTTTCGACTAATACGCCTTGATTCTCTGCATCCAGCACGATCAGGTTTCGCGTTTTTTGTTGCAGCGTTGGCAGAAAGCCCACGGTCGAAAGGCTCATCAAGAGGGCCAGGGCGATCGCGGCCCCAGTCAACTGCCAATGAATCAGCCCCATAAACACCAGGGACACGAGCGCAATAAAGATTTCGCTGGGCAACCCAACCACGACCTGCGTCGCCAATTGGTTGAGCGCCTGGATATCTTGCAGCCGACTCACCGTTTCCCCGCTCCGGTGGGTTTCGTAATAGCTCAGGGGCAGATTCAAAATGGCCCGCCCAAACTCCAGCACCAGCCCCAATTCCAGCCGTTGTGCAAAGTAAGCTGTGAGATTGGCTTGAATCAGTCCCAGGCCGCTGCTAAATAGAGTCAGGAGCACAACCGCGATCGCCACCCCATTCAACAAATCCCAATCGCCCCGCACCAACACATCATCGGTCAAGACCTGGAGCAAAAAAGGCGCGGCGATGGACAACACCCCCAGCACCAAATTCAAGACCAAGACCTCCCCCAACAGCCACCGATAGCCCCACAACCGCTGGCCCAATTGTTGCCACATCGCTGGGCGATCGCTCGTCTCAATGGCCGCAAAGCGCACCGGATCAGGTTCTACCAGCAACATCACCCAATCTTGCCAACCCGCACGCAGTTCCCGCTCCGACACATACCGCACCCCCACCGCCGGATCGGCAATCACATACTGCTGTTTGACTTTGCCGTAGAACACGACCCAGTGATTGCCCTGCCAATGAATCACCGTCGGGAGGGGAATTTCGGCCAAGCGCTCCAGGATTTGGGGGGCGGCCCGGACGGTGCGGGCGTTGAACCCCAGGCGATCGGCCCCCCGTTGCAAGCCCAAGAGCGTTGTGCCTTGTTGCCCGGTGCCAACCAACTCGCGCAATTGATTCAGCGACAACGATCGCCCAAAATGTTTGGCGATCGCCCCCAAACACGCCGCCCCACAATCTGATTCACTGTGCTGGAGTACTACCGCATATTTCATGCCCACCCACTTCCCTTTGGTTAATGCCTTGTTTTTCACGCGATCGCTGGGATGATCCGCAAAAAAAACACCCATTCTCTGAAAGAAGGGTGCTACTTAAATTCAGTGCTAATCAATGTTCAGTGCTAGTCAAATTCGGCGATTTCGAACCGCAAATTAGCTCGATGAAGTGACTTGGGCGATCGCCTAGTCTTCGTAACGCACATTCACATTCACAACCTGATTCACGCTGCCAGCATTGCTCCGTGCGCTACCACTAGACCCACCGTATCCACCGGAATAACCATAGTTATAAGACGGATAGTAGGAATAGGTGCGACGGGGTGCATAGTAATACGTTGGCTGATAGCTACGACGATGCCGATGACAGCCACCTTGAACCATTGCCGATTGCTCAGTGGACAAGTCAGTAAACAACTCAGAACTTACAGTTGCTTTCACGGTTTTCTCCTAGTGAATACGCTAAATAACAACACAACAATTAGATTGCTGCCGAGCCGAAACAAATTTTCCAGCCTTGCGTCAGACCATAAAATACCAACGGGCGATCGCTGCCTAGAAAAACTCGACAACAGGGTGGATTGACTGAGGAACCTAAAACTATCCGGAGCCGTCCTTCAACACTGTGGATAAAGCAACCAATGGTAAAAACCAGTCACCGGATAGTGCGACCAAACCGTTTGATTGGCGCTGTTTGGTAATCTATACTTCTGGAAAAAATCGTGCGATCCGGAGACACGATTCGATATTTCCTATCACTCCAGAAACCCAACAATGAGGAACTCGGCCAACTGATCAGGAGCCAAGCCACGGTGCCTTTCTACCCAAAATAGAAAACCCCTGCTTGCCCCTAAGCGGCTATCTGCGTGGTCGTCTTGTGCGTTCCACTGCAAGCTAAGACTCCTGTTTGAACCCACATTCAAGCAGGCTGTCAGCTTGTTACCAACGGTGCACCGACCTGTTGATTCAGATCAACGTCGCCATGCCAATTAGCTCCGTTTGTTGAACCGAGTTTGCCTCATGGGGGTGTGCGAGTGCCAACTTTGATGCAATTTCAAGCTCTGATTTCAGGTGCAGAGCAACTTGGTGTCCCAAGATCGCCCTCTGAACCAAGCCTTGAGCGTAACAGTGGCAAATTCAAGCTTGCGCTGTGTTGCTCACCAAACTAATCATCAATGAGGACGTTGACATTGGTGGTTTGGTTAACCGCCGTAGAACCGCTGTAGCTACCGCTGTAGCTGCCGCCGTGACCACCGCCGTGGCCACCGTAATAAACGGGGTAGTAGCAGTGGTAGTACCCACCCCAAGCCCCATTAATATTGGCAGCTTCTTCAGCAGAAATTTCAGTCAAAAAAGCAGTTTGTTTGATCGTTTTCATGAGAGAACTCCTTCACGTTTGGGTGAATTAATTAGGTGGATTGAGCTGAAACTACAGGCAAGCTTTCCGGATCAAGGAGTTTGCGCTGTAGAATCTGTTCTTGTTTTCTGCATTGGTGCTTCAGATCCGGAGAGCTAAGTCTGAGTATTAGTATTTCTTAACAAAGAGAATATTAGCGATTAGATTTTTCTTGGTAAAAAGATAAACTAAAAGGCAATCAGGCATTTAACCCCAGCGGGTAATGTGCATTGGCGCAATTTTGAGCTAATAGCAAAGTATTGAAGGCGATCGCCCGCCGTAGCTTTGGACTATCTCCGCATTGCACCACTCCAACGAAGCCACGCTGGAGTGCCTAATAATTTCTGATCAAACTGTGCGGATAGGAGCCTATTTTCTAGAAAAAAGGAGTGTCCAATTTGGCCGATATGTTATGCCTGAGTCGAAGCAATTTGCCCCCATTTTGCCAGGGCTAGAAGCCGAGTTTTTGCCGCCGATGGGGCGGTGGGCGACGGCAGGAGCGTGGCTGCTCGTGGGAATTTTAGTTGGCACGCTGGGAGTGGCGGCTACGACGGAATATACTGTGACGGTGAAAGCGGCGGGGATTGTGCGCCCTGTGAATGATTTGACTGTTGTCCGGGCGCGGGTGGGTGGGACGGTGCGGCGGGTTGCTGTGCGCGAAAATCAGACGGTGCAGGCGGGGGAGGCGATCGCGGAATTTGGGATTCCTGATCGGCCTCAAGTGGAAAAACTGCAAGCACGCCGCCAACGTTATTCAGAATACATTGCCCAATATCAAACCCAACTCACCCAAATTGATGATCAGTTGCAGCAGGTGTATGGGGCGATCGCGACGGCGGCGCAGTTGCCTCCTATCCTGAAAGCGGCTGAGGGCAATGGGGCCGTAACGGTGATGAATCCGGCCATTGATCAGGCGTTACAACAACTGGCGTTGACGAATCCGTCGATGGCGCAACAGTTGGCGGCCCAGCGCGATCGCCTCCAGCAGCAGCGCCTAGCCTTAGTGAACCAGATTCAGCTTGACCAAACATCCTTGCAAACGGTTGACAGCGCCTTGAGCCAAATGATTATCCCCGCGCCCATCGCCGGAACCATTCTGCGGCTGCCGATTGATCTGGCAAGGCCCATTGCACCAGGGGATGTGGTGGCGGAAATTGTGCCAGCAAACGGACCACTGGTCATTCGGACGAAGGTGATGCCACGGGATATTAGCCAGGTGCAAGTGGGGCAAACGGTGCAGTTGCGGGTGTCGGCCTATCCCTATCCGGATTATGGCTTGTTGCAAGGCAAGGTCAGCGAAGTCGCACCGGATGTGGCGATGTTGGAGGATCGGCGGATGGGGCTGATTACGCCCTATTACGAAGTAACCGTCGCCCCCGCAACGCCCTACCTCAGTCCCCGCGATCGCCAGCACCCGATCCAACCGGGGATGGAAGTGCAAGCAACGATTGTGTCGCGCAAAGAAACGGTGTTGCAAGCTGTGGTGCGGAATCTGCGGCTGTGGGCGGATGTGTAGGGGCATCGGAGGTTAGGGCCATATCTGGGGTCATATCCGGGGCGATCGCGGTCATTTTGCTCGCTGACCATTGGGCCAATTTGCCGATTCGATCCAACGAATTTTCCGACGGTAGCGCACCAGACGACAGCAACGGAACTCCCTCCTGTGCCAAGCAGCAGAGAGTTCCCAGCCGATGTCATGGAGTGTAGATCCCAGGGGGCTAAGAGATCCACTTCAACAAGAGTCGATGAACTTAGGCAAGTTGTTCCGGAGATGGGCGGAAAATTTCCGAAAAATTACTCAAAGCAATGGCCACAAAACTAAATTCCCCTCAGTTTGGCGGGGTGGATTGGTGCATTCGATGGCGGCGGGCCAAGGTGGGCCTGACCCGGTGTTGATGGCGGCGGGCAGGATGGGCGATCGCCCCCAGGCTACCCCGGTTACTGGAGTGTGCTGCTGGTTCAATGTCACTACGCTACTTTTTATTTTTTCTGCCCATATTTCTGCCCGTATAGGAGTGTTCCCATGACCCCTTTAGCCCCTAACCCGGCGGTATCCACCTTTAGAGCCTCCCATCTGATCGCCGATCGCTATCGCCTCCAGCATCGCCTCGCCTGGAAACAGTGGGGCAAAGTGTACTTGGCTGAAGACTGCCGCCCCCCGCATCCCCACAACAACCGCTGCATTGTTTATCATCTCGATCGCCTGTCCTCGGTGGCGAATTATGTTCACCTGGGGCGGGATTTGTTGACCCCGGAGGCGCGGATTCTCCGTTCGGCGGGGCAGCATCCCCAAATTCCCACCTTTTGGGATTTTTTCGAGCAAGAGAATGGCTTTTATTGGGTGCAGGAGGCGATCGCGGGGCATCCGTTGAGTTTGGAACTGGCGACGGCCCCGTGGTCTACCGAGGCAGTCTTGCATTTTCTCCGGGCGGTGTTGACTCCGTTAGCGGTGGTGCATCGGCAGGGGGGGCACCACGGCAATTTGAAGCCGGAAAACCTGGTGCGGCGGGCCGATAATCAAGCCTTGATGCTGATTGATTTTCAAGGCTTAATTCAAATTCAGTTGGCGTTGTTGGCCGCTCAGGGGACAGAGATTCCGCGATCGAATGCGGCCCATCGGGGGTATCAACCGCTAGAACAGTTGCAGGGGTTGCCCTGTGCGGCAAGCGATATCTATGCGGTGGGGATGATGGCGGTGCAAGCGTTGACGGGGAAGCTGCCAACCACGTTTCCAATTAATCCCGTGACGGTGGAAATTTTGTGGCAGAGTCATTTGCCGGAGATTCCCGACAGCCCATTGCGATCGCCCCTGGTGGACGTGCTGCATCACATGGTGCAGTGGGATGTGTCTCGGCGGCTGGCGACGGCAGACCATGTGTTACAAGCGCTGAATGACTTTGCCCCTGTGGCGGCGGCGGTGGGTGCTGGCCCAGCAGTTGCCACCATTACCATCCCGGCGAACCCGATCGCCCCGGATGGAGAGATATCCCCCGCCGCGATCGCGCCCCCCGTGCCAAACCTGGTTGGTCTGGAGTGGGGCGATCGCCCCAAGGCTAGCCTGCCTGATGTCGATCGCGAGGCGGAGCAGGGCCAGAACCTTGACGCTGCCACCATTGCCCTCCCAGCTACGCCTTGGTCAGTTCCCGTTTACCCGGACGACCCACCCAACCCCCAACTTACCCCCCTCAAAACCTTGCTGGTGGGGGCGTTGACCAGTCCTTCGCTGTATCTGGGCATTGGCGGTATGGCGGTGGCTTCGGCCTGTGCGGCGGTGGGCTGGGGGATGCTGACTTCGATTGAGTTTAACGATCGCGCGACGGCCCTCCAAGAGCGACTGCAACGGGCGCTGGCAGAGGGCGCGACGGCACGGCACCACACGGCCCGGAGGCTGGGGCAACGCTGGTGGCAGGATTGGCAACGGGCGGCAAATTCCTATCAGGCTGCCGAGCAAGCGGTGCAGGAAGGGCGCTGGTACGATGCCCAACAAGCGGCGGCGACCATGCCCGATATCCCGTTTTGGCGCGATCGCTGGCAAGGGTTGGCGCACCAGGTCATTGCCAAGGCCGAAACCCAAGCCCAGCAATTATTACAAACGGCCTATGACCATGCCCGTGAACGGCGGTTCAATCGGGCGATCGCCGAACTGGAGCAAATCACCCCTGGCACCAGCATGGCAACCTTGGTCAGCACCAAAAAGGACGAATATCGCGCCAAGCAAATGATCAAAGCCTGGGCCGATCTGCAAAAAGCCTACGACCAGGCCACTGTGCGGGACTTTAGCCATGCCTTGACTTACCTGTATCAGATTCCGGCGAATACCCCGGCCTACGCGATCGCCCAACAAAAAATTACTGAATATCGCCAGAAGGAAAAAATCCGCGCCCAATATCTACTCGACCAGGCCAACCGCCGCGCCCGCCAACAAAACCTCACCGCTGCAATTTCCACGTTGAACAATGCGCCCGTGGGGACTGAGCTTGACCCGGTGGTAGATGCCAAAATTGCCCAATACAAAGCCCAACTCAATCAACGGGCCGACCAACTGTTGCAACTGGCAAAACGTCAGCAAGCCTTGGGGCAGTCGGAGGTGGCCCTGGCCATGCTCTACCAAATTCCCCTGGGGACCACGGCCTATGCCGAAGCGCGGGATCTATTGGCGATCGCGACGGCACCCCCACCCGCTCCGGCGATCGCCCACCAGCCCACCCTCAACCCCGGCACCCACCTGCGAGAAGCCCGCGCGATCGCCCACCAGGCTGCCCCGCTAATGGTGAAATAAATTAGTTAAATGAAGATTTTTCGCAAGGGGTAGGGTTTCATCCGGAAATTTCACTCCAATGCCGATAAATGGAGTGTTGCTCTTATCCCCCAAATAGGTTCATGAAATCACCATCAGTTCAATCTCTGTTGCCCATCACTGCGATCGCCCTGGGGGCAACAGCCCTAACTGCCTCCGCCGGACACGCTGCCGAGTATGGCTACGAGGCCGATCACTACGATAACTACGAAAACTGGAACTATGGCAGCACCCGGTTGCGGGTGCCCTCCCTGGATCACGCTTACCGCCGAGGTGCCCCCAGTTATCACTACGCCTATTACTCCATTGCCCGCCCCGAATATCTGTTGTAGCGCGGGGGGGGCCGGTTGGCGATCGCGGGTGTAACAGTGCCGCTTTGCGATGGTACTTGCGATCGCCGCTCCCCCTGCCGCTGTGCCTAGCCCAGCCAACTCGGCTCCAGTCAGGGCGCTCTAGCCTATTGCTGTCGTCCGTCCGATCGTGGCAACCCTGGCCTCAGTTGCCGCTGCCATCGCGTTGCCGGGGTCATTTTTGGCTGGGGCTGGGGCGACAACCCTGGCCGCTCCAGCCACGAGTATTGCCGGAGTCCGCTCCTTGTCCTAGGCGATCGCGCGAATTCGTCATAGTGGGTAGACCTGGCTTGGCTCCAGCCCCCGCTTTGCAGCCCCTTTTGCCCCCTTTTGCCCTTGCGTGTTGGCGCGATCGCTCCCTGGTTGGGTGCCAGAACCAAAGGGATATCCGGCGGTCATTTTGCGCTGCGCTTCAGCCACCCCAAGTTCCGAAGCCGTCTTTCCCCCTTGAGGTATGCCGCCGAAAGCCCATTTGCAATCCTATCTCACCCTTGATGAACTGAAAGCCCGCTATCGCCACGCCTCCGATATTGCCGAAGCCCGCCGTTGGCAATTGCTGCATTTGGTCGCGCAAGCCTGGACGATTAAGCAAGCCGCCCAGGCGGTTGATCTCAACTACGACTATGCCAAAGAAATTATTCGGCGATACAACCAGGACGGCCCCGACGCAATCAAAAACCGTACCAAACGGCCCTATCCCTCAGCCCGATCGCTCCTCACGGCTGAACAACAACGGGAACTGTACCAGGCATTGCAACACCCGGCCCCCGATGGCGGTGACTGGTCTGGCCCCAAGGTTGCCCGGTGGATCGCTGAGAAAACGGGGCGATCGCACGTTTGGCCCCAACGGGGATGGGATTATCTCAAACGGTTACAGGCCCCTCCTGCCTCCAGTAACGGCAAGCCCGCGCCCAATGGTCTGAATGGTCTGTCCCCGCCGTGCGATCGCCCTTAAGCCGTCCTTCCGTGGCCTATACTGACAAGCAAGCAGAGAGGCACGGGGCATGATTATTGTCATTATGGGGGTGGCGGGTTCTGGTAAATCTACCGTCGGCACGCAACTCGCCCAAACCTTGGGTTGGCCATTTTATGATGGTGATGATTTCCATCCCACCAGCAATATTGACAAACTGCGGCGGGGGATTCCGCTGACCGATCGCGATCGCGCCGCCTGGTTAGCCGCATTGCGCCACCTGATCGACACCCAAATCGCCGCCCAGCAATCCTGTGTCTTGGCCTGTTCTGCCCTTAAGCAGAGCTACCGCACCCAGCTCACGCCCCCCCAAGGAACGGTGGAATTTGTCTACTTGCGGGGAACTCCGGCCCAGATTCAAGCCCGTTTAAACCAGCGTTCCGGCCACTTTATGAATCCAGCATTGTTGACCAGCCAGTTGGCGACCTTGGAAGAACCGGAGTCGGGGTTAATGTTGGATATTACGGCCTCGCCGGAACAGTTGGTCGCGCAAATTTGTCAGGCGTTGCATTTGCCCTAGAGGGGCGATCGCCTACCGCCGCCGAAACCCCAAATCGACCCCAGGGCCAACTGGACATCACTCCGGCGGATGAGCATTTACCCTGAGCTTGTTTGCTAAGGTCAGAGCGCACTATCCATTTCAGCAAACACACCTTATGAAAGGTTTGCAAGGCAAGACTGCGTTAATTACTGGAGCCGCATCGGGCATTGGCCGCGCGATCGCCATTCGCCTAGCGCAAGAAGGGTGTGCTGTGGTGATTAACTATCGCAGCGATCGCACCGAGGCCGAAGAAACCCAAGAGCAGGCTATGCAAGCCGCTTGCCAGACGATTGCCGATTGTGGCGGGCGATCGCTGATTGTCCACGGGGATATGGCCCAAGAAAGCGACATTGTGAATATGGTGAATACGGCGATCGCCAAGTTTGGGCAACTGGATATTTTGGTGAATAATGCCGGAATGCAGCTTGAGCAAGCGTCCCACGAGACCAGTACCGACGATTTTGATCGAGTCTTGACTGTGAACTTGCGAGGGGCTTATTTGTGTGCGCGGGAAGTGCTCAAACATTTTGTGGCCCGTAATTTTCCCGGCGTGATTATCAATGTGTCCAGTGTCCACGAAATCATTCCCCGCCCATACTACATCAGCTATGCCATCAGCAAAGGCGGCATGGGCAATATGACTCGCACCTTGGCCCTGGAATATGCGGAACGCGGCATCCGAGTCAATGCGATCGCCCCTGGAGCGACCGCCACTCCCATCAATAGCGAGTGGACAGAAGATGCCCAAAAACAAGCCGAAGTCGCCAGCTTTATCCCCATGAAGCGGGTGGGCCAACCGGAAGAAATGGCCGCGATCACCGCCTTTTTAGCCTCCGACGACGCTGCCTACATCACGGGCCAAACGCTTTATGTGGATGGGGGCTTGACCCTTTACCCCAGTTTTCAAGAATCCTGGACGAGTTAGCGGTGATCGCCCTGGCCAGTCGCGCTACTCTATACAGAGTGGGCCGCTGACAACTCAACTCCGGCCAAATCCAAAATCTTAGGAATTAGGTCTTCTCGCCGTACCGCCATCATGTGTACCCCCTGGCATAACTCGCGGGCAGCCCTCACCTGCTCGGCGGCAATCACCATACCCTCGTGCAGCGGATCAGTGGCAGCTTCCAGGCGATCGATGAGGTGATCGGGAATGTGAACACCGGGGACGTTCTTGTTAATGAACCGGGCATTCTTAGCGGATTTCAACAGAAAGATGCCCGCCAAAACTGGCTTGTTACAGCCTGCTGCAATTTGATCCATGAACTTCTCCAGGCGATCGAAATCTGAGATCAACTGGCTTTGGAAAAATTGGGCACCACCGGCCAACTTCCGCTCAAACCGCCGCTGTAAGCCTGACCAACTCCCCGATTGAGGATCAACCGCTGCCCCCACGAGCAGATCCGTCGCCCCGTCGGGTAAGGGTTTGTCGTTAAAATCCAATCCGGCATTGAGTTTGCGGATCAGCTGCAACAGCCGGACGGATTCCAGTTCAAAGACGGCTTTGGCCTGGGGATGATCGCCCGCTTTCACAGGGTCGCCAGTCAACGCCAGCACATTCCGGATTCCTAAAGCGTGGGCACCCATGAGATCGGCTTGCAACCCAATGACGTTGCGATCGCGGCATGCCACCTGACAAATCGGCTCAATCCCCTGCTGCAACAGCAACACCGACGAAGCGAGGGAAGCCATCCGCATCACCGCCCGACTGCCATCTGTAATGTTAACGGCATGTACCCGCCCTTTCAGCAATTGGGCCATCTCTAGCATGTGAGCGGGATTGCCACCTTTCGGGGGGGCGACCTCCGCCGTCACCAAAAAGTTGCCGGACTGAATCGCCGCCCGGAAGGCGGATAAAGGCAGGTTTAAGGCAGACATTGAATCTCAGCAATCCCGTGAATTGACGCTTGATCGTGGCCTGAGCCAGCAGAGTCGCAAGGTGTTCAACCCATCATACCGACTTTTTGTTCGCAACTTTTGGCCCCGGCGACTTCCCGCCCAACTTAACTGGCGCTTTCGGCTTGCAACCCGTCCAAACTGGCCAAAACTTCTTTACTGTGAATTACGGGGCGGACATCGGTGAAAATTTGCCGCAGGTTGCCAGCCGGATCGATGATGTAGGTGTTGCGTAAGGGTAGCGGATTCAGCCACGCGCCATAGGCTTTACTCACGGAGGCATCGGTGTCTGCCAAAAGAGGAAACTTTAAGCCTTCGGAGTCGCAAAACTCGGCATGGGATTCGACGGAATCCACACTAATACCGAGCACTTGGGTATTGCGCTGGCGATATTCCGGCATGTCTTCCTGGAAGCGGCGGGCTTCGAGGGTGCAACCGGGGGTAAAGTCTTTGGGATAGAAGTAAACGACAACCCACTGACCCCGATAGTCGGTGAGGGCAATGTCACCGTCGCCAGTGTTGGTTGGGAGGTTGAAGGCGGGGGCGGGCTGATTCAGTGCGGGGAGAGGGCCACCGAGGAGTTTGGCCTGGGCCGGGGAAATCGCGATCGCCAACGCTAAACAGCACGCGATCGCCCAACTGAAGATAGCCTTGAAAACCATAGCCAATGCCCTAGTGCGATGGGATGAAAATACTTTACTTAAGTTAACATTTTCTGTGCCACCCAGGGAGGGCCAGCGGTTTTGTGGTGGTTGGGGCGATCGCGAAGGTCGGCCCGTCGAGGGCTTGGGGCAACGGCAGTCCAAGCGTTTGGTTTAGTAAACCTGGGTGGGCAGGGGCCGCAGGGCCAATTTGGGGTGGCGAGTCGCTTAACGGCTTTTGCCAAAGCGCATTTCGGAGAGCCGTTGAAAGGCGACGGGATCAAGCCGATGGGCCAGCGATCGCCCGGTTTTCTTGGGTTTCAGCGGTTTATGCTTTTGGCGTACCCGTTGGTCAGCGGTGGCAACGGCCAAAGCCAACTGATCCACGGTCATTAACTCTGCGCCATAGCCGACGACAGTTAATTGCTGGGCGCGATCGGAGGTGGCCACGATCAAGCGTTGCTGAAACTTGCGAATGTCGTTCCGAAAGGCAGCGCAGGCTTTTTCAATGTAGGTATCAGCGGTTTGCCCAAAGTCGGTGTAACAAACGGAGAGGTTGGCCGTGATCACCTCGCGCTTACAGGGGGATTGCTGGTATTGAGCATCAAAGACTAGCCGTGTGTCGTAGTCATGAAACGCGCTGTAGTTGATCAGATACTCGGTGAGCCAGCGGCGGGCCTCTTCCAAGCCTTCGCGATCGCGCAAATGTTTTAGCTCAGACCAATGCCCGACGACGTTATAGCCGTCTACCAGCAGAATTGCTTGGGCCAAGGCATGGGACATGAGAGGAAACTTAAAGCTTTATTAAGTCCCCAGTATAAGATAAATTTATTGATTTGGCTAGGCAGACATTCCCCAAGGCGATCGCCCCTGCGCCCCAGCCTTACGCCGTTTGCGTTAAGCGGTTGCGGAGCCGTTGGGGATCACCCTGATCGACAACTCGCCCGTGTTCCAACAACACAGCACCATCGGCATAGTCCAATTCATTGAGGCGATGGGTAACCCACAGGGCCGTTAAGCCGCGCTCTTTGACCAGACGTTGCACCTGGGCCACCAACTCCAGTTGGCTGTCGGGGTCAAGCAAGGCGGTGGGTTCGTCCAGTAACAGGATTTCGCAGTGTCGGGCCAGGGCACCCGCGATCGCCACCCGCTGCTTTTGGCCACCGCTCAGCGCGTAGATTGGTCGCCGGATCAAATGGCTGAGGTTGACGGCAAAGAGGGCTTCTTGCACACGGGCTTGGGTTTCACTCCAGGTCAGGTTTTCCTCGGCCAAGCCAAAGGCCACATCTGCTCCCACTGTCGGCATCACCAACTGATGATCGGGATTCTGGAACACAAACCCCAGTTTATCCATGCGCTGAATTTGTCCCTGCTGCGGAGCTAACAGCCCAACCAATAGCTTAAGCAGGGTGGATTTGCCGCTGCCATTGGTGCCCAGCAACATCCAGAATTCCCCACGGGGAATTTCTAAGGTGCAGGCGGTCAAGACTGATTGGCCGCGCCGCCACTCGAAGGTGAGGTCTTGGACTCGAATGGCGATCGCCCGTGATTCTGCTTGAGTGGGGGTCATTCGGCCAGCGCAAAGAAACCAGGAGGCCGCCCGGAAGAAGTGGCCGTTGAGGATTTTTCGTAAACCTGGACAGCGGCAATTTCACTGGCCAGTACCGTGACCTTTTTCCCCGCTTGGTGTTCACAGGTCAACTCTACCAGGCCGGATTGGCCAGAACGCATCGATTCAATCAAAGTGTGGTAAAGGCCATTGGCATCGTCTTCCGTTTTCCGCTGCACGGTGAGCGTAACCGGGGCACTTTTCAAACTGACATCAATAATGAACATGAAGCGCAGCCACGATAACAACAAAAACTACAAACAATGCAATCATAGCCTTTTGCCCCTGGCGATCGCCGATTCTTGCCAAAATCCTGCCCCCTTGCGCCCAACTGCCCACCACCCAGCGAACCCGTGGCAGATTCAGCAGAATTGAGTGTTAAAGTCTGTAAAGATGAGTTGTTATACTCAGGAATTAGCTGTTTTATCTGCCGCGATCGCCAAACATTCGTATGCTAGAGCGTAACTCTGACCCTGGAACTGCTTCCGTTGATACCCTGCATCATTCCGTCGCGGAATCGCAGCCCCACCCGACTGCTGACCAGCCCACCGCCCTCCCCACGGCCCTGGCTCCCAATTTTGAGGGCTTGGCCTACACAGACACTTTCGCCCAACGGCACATCGGCCCCGACGCGGCGGCGATCGCCGAAATGCTGGCCTTCCTTGGGTTAGAGAGCTTAGAGGCGTTGGTGCAGCAAACGGTTCCCCCGGCGATTCAACTGCAAACCCCCCTGACCTTCAAAGCGGGCAAAAGCGAATATGAAGCCCTGCAAGAACTGAAGGAAATTGCTCAGGAAAATCAGGTTTTTCGCTCCTTCATCGGCATGGGCTACCACAACTGCATTACGCCCCCGGTGATTCAGCGCAATATTCTAGAAAACCCCGGCTGGTACACCCAATACACCCCCTACCAGCCCGAAATTGCCCAGGGTCGCCTCGAAGCCCTGCTGAATTTCCAAACCCTGGTAACAGACTTAACCGGGCTGGCCATTGCCAACGCCTCCCTGCTGGATGAAGGCACCGCCGCCGCCGAAGCCATGAGCATGAGCTATGGCCTTTGCAAAGCCGATACCAAAACCTTTTGGGTGTCTGCCGCTTGCCATCCCCAAACGATCGCCGTGGTGCAAACGCGGGCCGAAGCGTTGGGCCTGACTGTAATTGTCGGCGATCACCAAACCGCCACCTTCGAGCAACCGATTTTTGGCGCACTTGTGCAATATCCTGCCACCGATGGCACGATTTATGACTACCGGGAATTTTGCGATCGCGTCCATGCCGCTGGTGGGCTTGTCACCGTTGCCGCCGATTTGCTGAGCTTGACCCTACTGACCCCACCGGGAGAATTTGGGGCGGATATTGCGATCGGCAACACCCAACGGTTTGGCGTTCCCCTGGGCTATGGTGGCCCCCACGCCGCCTACTTTGCCACCCACGACACCTTTAAACGTCAACTGCCTGGACGATTAGTGGGCGTGTCCAAAGATACCCACGGCCAAGTGGCTCTGCGGTTAGCCCTCCAAACCCGCGAACAGCACATCCGCCGCGACAAAGCCACCAGCAATATTTGTACGGCCCAAGTGCTCCTCGCCATCATCGCCAGCACCTACGCGGTTTACCACGGCCCCACTGGTCTCCGGAACATTGCCCTGCGCGTTCACAAACTCACCACCCTACTGGCCGAAGGCTTAAAGCGGTTGGGCTACGCGCTGGGGCCAGATCCCTTCTTCGATACCTTGCAGGTGCCCGTCGGCAACGATCAAGCCGCTGAAGTCCTCGCCCGCGCCCACTCCCACCAGATCAACCTGCGCCAAATTGATGCCCACACCGTTGGGATTACCCTGGATGAAACTGTCTCTTCCGATGACCTGATTGCCCTGTTCCAGATCTTTGCTGGGGAACACACCGCCCACTTTACCCCCGAAGAGTTGCTCCATACGCTCTACAAAACTACAGCGGCTTCAGAAACCTTTGCGATCGCCCCCGCCTTCCAGCGGCAAACCCCCTACCTCACCCATCCTGTTTTCAACTCCTACCATTCTGAGACGGAGTTGTTGCGTTATCTCTATCGGCTGCAAAGCAAGGATCTGTCGCTGACCACGGCGATGATTCCTTTGGGGTCTTGCACCATGAAGCTCAACGCCACAGCGGAAATGCTGCCTGTCACCTGGGCGGAGTTTGGCCAACTGCACCCCTTTGCCCCCGTAGACCAGGCCAAGGGCTACACCATTCTCTTTGAGCAATTGGAAACCTGGCTGGCGGAAATTACAGGCTTTGCGGGGATTTCGCTACAACCCAACGCGGGTTCTCAGGGCGAATACGCTGGCCTGTTGGTCATTCGCCAATATCACACCGCCCAAGGCCAACCCCACCGTAACATTTGCCTGATTCCCACCTCGGCCCACGGCACCAATCCGGCAAGTGCAGTCATGGCGGGGATGAAAGTGGTGGCCGTCAACTGCGATCGCGACGGCAATATTGATGTCGCCGACCTGCGGGCCAAAGCCGAGAAACACGCAGCAGAACTGTCGGCCCTCATGGTGACGTATCCCTCGACTCATGGGGTGTTTGAAGCAGAAATTCGGGAAATCTGCGACATCATTCACGCCAACGGTGGCCAGGTTTACATGGACGGAGCCAACATGAATGCTCAAGTGGGCCTGTGTCGTCCGGCGGACTTTGGGGCCGATGTGTGTCACCTAAACCTCCACAAAACCTTCTGTATCCCCCACGGGGGTGGTGGCCCAGGCATGGGGCCAATTGGGGTAGCCAAGCATCTGGTGCCGTTCCTGCCGTCCCATCCGGTGGTTCCCGTGGGCGGTGAGCAGGCGATCGGCCCCATTTCTGCCGCGCCCTGGGGCAGTCCCAGCATTTTGCCGATTTCCTGGATGTATATTGCGCTGATGGGAGCCGCTGGCCTCAAAGCCGCCACCGAAGTCGCCATTCTCAATGCCAACTACATTGCCAAACGCCTGGAAGGCCACTATCCCGTGCTGTACAAGGGCACCACTGGCTTGGTGGCCCACGAATGCATTATCGATCTGCGCCAATTCAAGAAATCCGCTGATATTGAAGTGGATGATATTGCCAAGCGGCTGATTGACTATGGTTTTCATCCCCCCACGGTGTCCTGGCCTGTTGCCGGAACAATTATGGTGGAACCCACGGAAAGCGAGTCGAAAGCGGAACTCGATCGCTTCTGTGATGCCATGATTGCAATTCGGGCAGAAATTCGGGCGATCGAAGAGGGGAAAGCCGATCGCCAAGATAACCCCCTGAAAAATGCCCCCCACACCCCGTTTGCCCTCACAGAAGAGTGGCCCCATCCCTACACCCGTCAGGAAGCGGTCTATCCAACCCAATGGACGCGGGAGTATAAATTCTGGCCAGCCGTCGGGCGGATTGACCAAGCCTATGGCGATCGCAACCTGGTTTGCACCTGCTTACCTATGGAAGCCTACACCGAAAGCTAAAAATCCCGGCCCCAAACCAATAAAACTGGGCAAGGCATGATGCCGCTATCACCCAATGCGTGACTGGCTCCAAATCCTGGCCTGCTCTCGGTCAGCGGAGAACCAGCTCTGCCTAAGAGCCACTTACCTTGGGCTAAAAAGATGGGTCAGGGGCAAAGGTGGGGCGCAGTCCATTCACAGACTTAGTAAAGAGAATATGAAGCCCCAGCAGCAAGGCTAGACCTGAATCTGCTGGGGCTTCATTATTGCTGGCCCAGTCCCCTTTCTTCCCCCTTAGTCTGCCGATCAGCAAGGCCGCGAAACCAATTAATTGGGGTTGACTTATGGCAACAGCCGCGATCGCCCGCTCAACCCCTGCGCTTTACTAAAACTTTAAGAAAACTCGAAAAAATTAAGCCGATGATTAGGTAGATTCCCTAACCTGTCAGACCGTTTCTGGCAGCCCATTCTGATTGACTGTTGCAGCTAAATCACAGTGCTAAATCATCATGTTTTGGCCCTACTTATGAAAACTATTCTACTGTCTCAGCATTACTCTCAATCCCTCACTGGCTCTGGACGAGAGCCTTTGAAGCAACGCTCTTAAAACCCCTGGCTCAAGCTGCGATCGCCTGACATTGAAAAAATCCATTCAACTCAGCCGCTAAACTGAGCTAGCTTTTTGCAGAGATCATGGGCGCGCATACGGAAATACCCTGAGTATCGACTCATCGCCAGATCTGAAACGAGTTCCGAAAGAATACGTTTATTTATGTGCGCTCCCGATAAATTTGGGCACTCTAAGTGAAGTCAAGTTGTTTGTTAAGCCGGATCGCACACCCCAAAGCACTTGTACTCATTTATTACTGAGGATTGTGACCAAGATGCACGTCGTTAAAAATTCACTACGAACGAGTCAGCAAGAGGTTGTTGGAATCATTGCCATTAATTCCATCGACTTTGTCAACCAAATATTTACGTGCTTTGCTGAGAATAAAATTGCTGTCTTTCTCCGTGATGAAACTGACACCTATAAAATTGAAGTCACAGGTGCTTCTAGCATAGTCACGCCCACCGTGCAGACGGGTTGGTGCAAACCCCAATTCACGCCAAAAACCTTAGATACCGACGCGATCGCCCAAATCGCCTTCACCTCCGGTACAACAGGTTTACCCAAAGGCGTATTGCTATCCCACCGAGCACTCAACGACGTAGTGACGCGCCTCAACGAAATCATGGAAGTAGACTCCAGTATTCGTGAATATATTGGCGTTCCCGTCAACTACTCTTTTGGGTTTGGGCGGTGTCGAGCAGTAGCCACTGCGGGCGGTCATTTTTATCTACCAGAAAGCGGTTTCAATCCCCTTGAAATTCGTGATTTATTACTCTCTGGATCGATCAACGCCATTTCGGCAGTTCCAAGTTTGTGGCGTACCCTTTTCCAATGTATTGACATTTTTGGCAACGAAACTCACGCCATTAAATGGATCGAAATTGGTAGCCAATACATGAGCCGTCAGGAAAAAGAGACGCTCCGGCACCTCTTTCCAAACGCAATTATTGTTCAACACTATGGCTTAACCGAAGCGTCCCGCTCAACCTTTTTAAGAATTGATCAAACTCAGGGTGAACATCTTGAATCGGTTGGCAAAGCCTATGGTCAAACAGAGATTAAACTGTCTGCCGATCACAAGATTATGATCAAAGGGCCTCACGTTGCTGAAGATTTGCTGGTCGAAGGCCAACTTAAGGAAAATATTGATGCGGATGGCTGGTTAGAAACCAGTGACTTAGGCGAAATTAAAGAGGGCTACATTTACTATTTGGGGCGGGCTGATGATCTGATCAATTGTGGTGGGATCAAACTATCTCCCGACGATATTGAAAAATTAATTCGAGAAGAACTAAATATAAAATCAGGGATTGCAGTTGCGCGGGTCGATGATCCTATGCGAGGGAATGCGATTCTTGTTGCTTTGCTTAAAAGTGCTGAACTCGATCCCAAAGTGGTAAAAAATGCAGCAGTTCAAGCTGTGGCTAAACGGAATATTCAAAGTCCAGACGCAATTAAAGTGATGGAATTTGATGAATTTCCGGTAACGGCCACTGGCAAAGTTCAGCGACGGCAACTAGGCCAAATCTACGCTGATAGAATGCAGCGGCTCAACCAATCGATGAATAATAGTTGGGCACCGGATATTGCCTCAATCAATCCACCGAATGAGGCGGACTTGCCTGCCGATTTAACGCCGGGACAACGAGAAATTATTATGGCCTGGAAGAGCGTTTTGGGCATTGACCACATCAACGTCGATGACAATTTCTTTGAGATTGGTGGAGATTCTCTAACGGCTATTTCTGTCATGGTGAAGATGGAAAAGTTAGGAATTTCTCCTCAGATTGCAAAAGGGATGCTACAAGGGTTATCTGTGCGGGAGCTGGCTGAACGCATTGATGGAGAAGGCGCGAATACTCAGCCATCTCACACGATTTCTAATCCCTATACCAAAGCTGGACTGAATATTAATATCTTGCGGGGACTATTGGTTTCGTGTGTGATCTTTGCCCACTGGTCAGATGCTTTCTTTAAGTTACTGCCGTCATTTATGTCGGGCTTAAAACCAGCCCTTGCGCCAGTTTTGGCTCTTGGCACACCGGGGTTTGCCATTATTTATGGGGTTTCCGCAGGGTATTCGATGTTCGCGATTTTTAATAGCGATCGCCACCGCCTTAAACAACTTCTCCGTACCACCGCGTTGTTGTTAGGTGGAGGCATTTTAGTCTTAGCATTGATGGAAATTGCCCGGCGCTTTGTCACTCAGGAAATTCATTCCCTAACTGATATTACGAATTCCTTCTACTCAGTGTTAACTTACTACTTGCTGATTAGCTTGACACTGCCCATTTGGTTTCGGGTAATTGCTAAATTCAAAAATCCCGTTGCTGGCTCAATCTTACTCAGCATATTGCTCTACTGCGTTCATTACTATATTTTTGCGCGATTAACCGACTATCCAGCCTACGGATTTATTGAATTGGCGAAATTGATGATCAGTGCAAAATATAGCTACTTTAACTTAGCGGCAGGCACGCTCTGTGGTGTAGCGGTTGGGCTTTTGATCAGACAGCAAGTGGATTCTGGTAAAGATGTCCCGGATAATTTCACCTGGATTGGGTTAGCGTTGGTGGCGGGGGGCGTTGTCATTAATTCCCATTCCAATATGGAATATCGTTGGACTATGTGGCCGCTAGAAACTGTTTATTTGTGGCGCTGGTTGTTGTATGCGGGTTGTATTTTGATGGGGCTGCGAGGCATGAATAATGTGTTGTCTAAATATAATACTTTTGGTGCTCCGCAAAAGTTTGTTTTTCAAGCCTTGGCAACCATTGGTATTTTGGCATTTCCCTTGTTTGTGACCCATGCCATGATTATTCCGCTGAAATATGTGTTGGGAGCAACCGGGCTTTCAGGCGGAATTTCGCTGGTGTTAGCGATGACGGTTTTTGTAGCTTCTTCTATCTTCTTATTTAGAAAAGTCTATAATGCCAATTTTGCTTGGTAATGCTTGATTGAAAGGGCTTATTTCAACGGCTCAATTTTGTGACCTTCATGCTAAAGTCCCTTTCCCACTAGGAGAGGGATTTTGGCGTTTAATGCTATTCGTTTAATACTATTTTAGATGGCTATGGTTATCTATTCTGTGGGTGGCTTCCCTTCGGCCTCTGGATTAAGCGCGATCGGCAGGTCGGGAGAACTTTGAGATGCTAACCCAAGGGTGTGGAATTACCCTCAATTTTCTAACTTCTGCCTCCCAAATTGGCAAAGAGAACTAGCTCCAAAATTAGTTGATGGTTGCTGGGAGCGGAGAGCACAAAGGGCATTGTAGTTTGGGGCTAATCTGCTGAATGGATGCGGGAGTAGTTGCGAGACGCTTAAAAAATATCCGCTGGGTCGGCATCTTGTACTTTGCGGACTGCGATCGCGCCGGAAATAACACACATGATGATGGCTAAGATCAACACTAAAATGGCACGGCTGACGGTCATATCAACGGGTAATAAGGTGGCGTTGCGAGTCACTTTGTAGAGGCCGATCGCCAGGAAAAAGCCTGGAAGATAACCTAAAACCGACAGGATTAGGGATTCTTGAAAAACCACCGATAGTAGATAGGAATTTTTGTATCCCATCGCTTTGAGGGTGGCATATTCTGCCAGGTGATCGGTGATGTCGGTATATAGAATTTGATAGACGATAATTGTGCCAACGAGAAAGCCGATCGCAGTGCCCAGGGTAAAAATGAACCCGATCGCGGTGCTGCTACGCCAATAATCTTCTTCAAATTTGATGAATTCTGCCTTAGAAAAAATGCGGACATCGTTGGTTACGTCTTGAATTTGCGATCGCATCGCTTGCAAGGTTGCTTCAATATCCGTCCCCGGTTTGACTTTGACCATGCCAACATCAATCAAGCCTTTTTCCCGCTGATTAAAAATGCGAAGAAAATTGAGATCGCTAGTAATAATATTGCCGTCGGCCCCAAAGGACGCGCCTAGGGAAAACAGGCCACCAACGGTTACTCTACGCCCAGAAACCTCGGTTTGGACTGCACCATTTTGGTTAAATAAATCCGCAACGGGGCCAAATTCTGCCCGCGATTTATCGTCAAATAACACGACATCGGGCAACTGAATTGGCGCTAAATTTGGGACTAATTCATTGCTTAAAACGGGTTCGGCGGGATCAATGCCAATGACCAAAATGCTGCGGGTGCGCTGATTGATTGGATTTTTCCAAAAGCCAAACCCCAAATAAATGGGACTGATGGATTCTACGCCGGGATAGCCATAGGCTTGGTAGAGACGGCGATCGGAAAAAGTCCGCATGGCAATTAATGCCGTTGATTGGGGACTGATCAAAAAAATATCGCCTTGCATACTGGTATGTAGGCTGACGGCGCTGGTAAATAGCGCATCTTGAAAGCCCAACTGGATAAACATCAAAATGACGGCAAAGCCAATGCCGGCCAGGGCAATTAACAGCCGAATTTTTTCCCGCACCAGTTGGAGCCACGCCAGAGGGATTGCAAACATTACGGCTGAATTTTGACTTTGACTTGGAGGTTTGTGAGATCGGCAACGGGGCGGCTGTCAGCCAGCCGAATTTTGACTTCTACAACCCGCACATCGGTATCGGCGGCGGGGTCGGTGTTGAGGACATCGTTTTTGCGGATCAACCTGCCGATTTGTTCAACGACTCCAGGGATTTCGCCGGGAAAGGCACTGCTGCTGATGGTGGCCCGTTGGCCGCGTTGCACTCGTTGGATGTCGGTTTCGTAGACTTCGGCGATCGCGTACATCTGGCTCGTTTTGCCAATTTCGGCGATCCCGTCGGTGCCCACCTGTTCCCCTTCGCGGGTGTGGAGCTTGATGATCTGGCCATTAATGGGCGATCGCACAATGGCTGACTCCAGATCGGCTTTCGCCCGTTGCATGGCGGCGATCGCCACATTCACCTCGGCTTGGGCACGCTGGATATCGGTCGGGCGGATCTCTGCAACACTGTTGAGGGTTTTCACAGCCTGGTCAAGCTGACGGCGAGCTTGTTGCAATTCACGGGCTTTGGTCTCGTAGGCCAGTTGCCGGGTCAACCGCTCTTGTTCAGAAATCGCTCCATCCTTAAATAGAGTTTGGTACTGCTTATACTCCCACTCGGCTTTTTTGACCTCTGCCTCTAACCGGGAAACCGTGGCTTGGCGGGAGGCGGCTTCTGCCTCTTGGGCTTCAATATCGCCCCGTTTGGCTCCGGCTTGCACCTGGGCGAGGCGGGTCTGGGCTTCTCTGACCTTGGCTTCGGCTTCGATCCCGGCGGCAAGGAGGCGATCGTAAGTATCCAAAACGGCGATCGGTTGATTGGCTTTGACACTGCTTTGCTCGTTGACCAGCAACCGGGCGACGCGGGGAGTTCCAAATATGGGCACTGCATTCCCCCCAGAGGAGGGCGCGGCGACCTTAATGACTTCACCTTCTGGCTCCAACCGGCCCAGCGCGGTAATGGCCGCTGTTGTGGGGGCATTGGGTGGGAGCGGTGTAGCCGGAGCCGATTGGGATTGCCCCGTTGAAGGCGCGGCCTGGTCTGTGTTGGCGGGGCGGAGTGCCCAAAAGATGCCAAACCCAGCTACCGCCAAGGCGATCGCAATGAGTCCTGCAATCCACTTGCCGCCCGCTGGTGTCAGTAGGTGTTTCTCATCCAAAGCTTTACCGATTGAATTGGGCTTGAACAATGATTACCGATTGTGACATAACTTGGAAGCCGTGGGAAAAGAACTCAGCGAGGAGCCAGCCTCAGGGTGCTAGTTATGGGCCATGCGCGTTGTCTTAAAGGTGACGTTGGAACCTTCTTGGGTTTGTTCTAACACCAGGAGCGGCGTTGGCTTGGCTTTTTGATCCCAGTGCATATTGGCAATACGCCCCTGGATTGTAGGTTGCCAAGTTTCATTAGTGGTGGGGCTGAGGTAATTTTCAATGCAGTCAATAATTTGGTTAATGGTGACGGAGGTGGGCTGGGTCGGGAGCTTGAAAATTTTGATCTGAATGCGGAATAACACCCGCTTTGTCCCTTTGGGCATATCCCCCGGTTCATATTCCACATCAAAGACTTCATCAATGTGGCGGCCTGCACTGGCGATGCCAATTTCGCCGTGGGTGGATTGGTTAGGCCGGAGGGCGACACTGATTTTTTCTTTCACTTTAATTTTGATCTGGTTCAGAATGGAGAAGTGAAAGAGTTCTTCCTCCATCCGCATCCGCAGGTAATCCAGGTTAAATTCGCGGGAGTGAATCAAGTCGGGGTTGCGCTCCATCTTGCCAATGGTTTCGGCGGCAAATTTGAGTTTCTTTTGTAATTCGCGGTTTTTGAAGCTTTCAAACTTGAGTTTCTTAGCGTTTTTGTCGGCTGTGAGTTTGGAGTAAGCGCCGAGGCCAATCAACAACAGCAATAACCCGCCGGAGGAAGCCATCCACAGGACTTCATTGCAACTAGCCGCGGGCTTGGGCTGCTCCACCGCTGTTGTCGTTTTGGGTTTTGCAGGTTTGTTGCCAGCTTGCGCCAATAGTGATTGCGGAAGAAAGTTGGTCGCTGACATAGCGGTTCGACTCGGAAAAAGTTTGATCTACCTGTAGAGTTCCCTATTTCGGTAGGCGCACACCAACAGGTTTAGCGAAAATTAAAGAAAGTGGCGATATTGCTTACCATAAATTAATGTTTGGTTGGGGAGACGGGCTGAATTTGGCGGACGCGATCGCCCCTAGCATCGAGGTAGCACAAATGGGGATAGGCGGCATGATAGGCGAGTTTGCCGCTCCACCAAGGGGCCAAAAACCAGTACAGTTGTTGTCCGGTGAGGCCATCGCAGTAAACAATGGCAGCATCGCCGAGGGCATGACGCGAGTGGAGAAACAAATCGGCGATGGGATGGGGGCCGGGGGTGTACCAACATAGAATCGTCAGGGGGCGGCCCAGGCGATCGCGAATAGCTTGGAGCTGGGCGGCAAAGGCACAGATGCGCTCAACGATGGCTGGCTCGGTCGGCCAATAGACTCCGCCGCTGGTGGCGCTGGCCCAGGTGAAGCTGCTGTTGGGGGCGATCGCGGCATTCAATTGTAGGGTGGCTGGAGTCCAGCCGTGGGCGGGAATTTCCTGGGGAAAGGCAACCAGGTTGGGGCAGGGCGGGGGCAGGGCATCAACACTGTCGCGGCGGGCGGTTTCTGTTTGGCGCAACAAGGCCAGGAGTTGTTGGCGCGTGTGGGTGGGAGTGGTGGTGGGGTGGAACCAGAGATCGGCCATGTGCACCAGGGCGGTTTGCTCCGCTGGGCTGCCAGAGTAGAGCGCGGGAACATGGTGCAGAAATTCCAATAAGGCCAGATCGGTTTGGTGGGTGGCGTGGCGCAGGGCAGCGGGATCAGGCGTTTCGGCGGTGAACAGGGCGGGATCGAGGCCCAAGGCCATCAAGGTTTCGGCGCGGGTAGCCAGTCCTTTCCAGGCCCGAAAGCCTTCCACCAGGGCATTGCGCTGTTCGCCGGAGCCGTTAAATTGGCGCGGTAAGTGTTGCACAAAGGTCATCAGGGCCAGATCCATCAGGGCGGGATCGGGCTGAATTTTGCCGTGCTGCAAGGCCCAGATGGTTTGTTCGCGGGTGGAGAGTTGTACCCAAAGTTGGACGAGGCGCAGGAGGGCTTCTCGTTGGTGGGGATAGCCTGTGTAGTCGGCGATCGCGGTTTGTACCCAGCGGCAGAGGGCGGCATCCAGGGAAAGGGTGGGCCAGGATTGGGTGAGGTAAGCGGTGATGGCGGCGCGATCACCCAGGTGATGCCACAGCCGCGCTCCTTCCAGATACGCGTGTTGTTGGTAGGCGAGGCCCACGTAATCTCCCGGCAGTTGTGGCACAAAGTCCAACAGGGCGGCATCGAGAAATGCTTGGGAGGCGATCGCCTCTAGCCCTTGCCAGGAGGCCGCAATCCGCGCCTGGTATGCCTGGTACAAATCGGCGACGGCACACAGTTCTAACCGGGCAGCGGCGGGATCGGCGGGAGAAGGTATATACCCCTGAGCGATGCGATGAATCAATACGTCGGTGTAGCGGCCCTCGGCAGCATCCCACAGATCGGCAGCTTGCCACCCTTGCAAGATCAGGGCTTGCAGCAAACTTTGTACCGTTGACGCAGCGACCTGAATTTGGGGGGCGATCGCATCAATCTCTTCGGCGCGGATTTGGTTCGCCGGGATTAGGCCCAGGCCCGTGGTGCCATCAGCCAAAACCGGAGTTTGGTGCACAGCGTACAACGCCTCCAGCAACGGTTGATGAATGCCCGTGCGGTGGGCCGCGAGCCGAAATGTTTCAATCAGGTGGATGGACAGGGCCGGAAACATAGGTGGGGCGGCGAGTCAGGGAGAGGGCGATCGCCCGCGCCAACTAGGCCGCGATCGCAGAAAAAATCGGCTGAAAAGACTATACCCTTGATGATGGGCGTGGCAGCGGAACGTTGGCCCGTCTTGGTCGTGATGTATGCAGGAACCTGTTCATGCCTTTCTCCGCTTTACAAACCCTGGATCGCAGCCAAGCCCAGAAAATTCGTCTGATTGCGACGGATATGGATGGCACCTTGACGACTCAGGGCCGCTTTACTGGCGCGTTGCTACACACCTTGGAGCAGTTGGCGATCGCCCAACTTCCGGTGCTGATTGTGACTGGCCGTTCCGCTGGTTGGGTCAGCGGCTTGGTGCAGTACTTGCCCGTGTGGGGTGCGATCGCGGAAAATGGCGGTCTGTTATTAGGGCCAGCCGCCGAACAGTCTTGGGTTTTGGCTGACATAGACTATTTTAGCGAGCATCGCGCCAAGTTAGAACAAATGTTTCAGGCATTGTGCCGCGACTGGCCCACCTTAAAGGTTTCCAACGATAATGCCTTTCGGCTGACGGACTGGACGTTTGATGTGACCGGGCTGACTCCTGCGGAACTGGATCAAATGCGCGATCGCTGTCATGCCCAGGGATTCGGCTTTACCTATAGCACCGTGCAATGCCACATCAAATTACTAGCTCAGGACAAAGCCGCCGGTTTGTTGCGGGTGCTGGGGCGATATTGGCCCGACCTGACCCCTGCGAATCTCCTCACGGTGGGCGACAGCCCCAATGACGAAACCCTGTTTGCGCCGCTGTTTCCCCATTCTGTCGGGGTGGCCAATGTGCTGGAATACCGCGATCGCCTTGCCCACCAGCCCGCCTACGTCACCCAAGCCCCGGAAGGCCAAGGCTTCTGCGAACTGGCCGAATTTTTGTTACAGGCCAAAGGCGCGGCGGGCCAGGAGTGAGGGGCGATCGCGGTTCGATCCGCCCCCCCCCGGTTAGGGGCACACGCTCAAACTAGGCAGCGAGATCAAAAACCAGCAGTTCTGATTCTGCCGCCGTGCCTGTGAGGGTGATGGCAGTTTCCTCGGTAATCGCGGCCCCATCGCCTGCCGTGAGCGTTTCCCCGTTAAGCTGCACTGCGCCCCGCGCCACTTGCACCCAGAGCGATCGCCCAGGGCCAAATTCCTGAGTCACCGTGTCACCTTCGGCCAACAGTGCGGCATAAAGGTTGACATCTTGATGAATGGTCACGGAACCCTCGCGGCCATCGCGGGAACCCACGAGGCGTAACTGCCCCTGGCGATCGCCCACGGTAAAGTGGGTTTGCTCATACCCCGGTGCCAGCCCTTGAGTGTCGGGCAAAATCCAGATTTGCAACAAATGCACCGGATCCGTTTCAGAAGCGTTGAATTCACTGTGCAAAATGCCCGTCCCGGCAGACATCCGTTGCACATCTCCAGGCTGGATGATGGAACCATTGCCAATACTATCTTTATGTTCCAGCGCCCCAGCCAAAATGTAGGTGACGATCTCCATATCGCGGTGGCCGTGGGTGGCAAAGCCCGCAGCCGGTGCAACCTTGTCTTCGTTAATGACGCGCAGGCTGGAAAAGCCCATGTGCTTGGGATCGTGGTAGTTCCCAAAGGAAAAGGTGTAGCGGGTATCCAACCAACCAAAGTTGGCCGCGCCCCGCGCTTGACCTGGTCGAATCGTAATCATGGGATACCTCTGTTTGGAAGAGAAATGGTAACAGCGGGTTAATGCGTGCTCTGGGCAACGGTTCGGGTTGCTGGTCGCATGGGCCTATCGCTGACTTTTCTATAATAGTTTGAACTCAAACAAATTGCAATAGGATATTCCAGTATCGAATAATCTGCCCTGCGATCGCCAAGGGCAGCAGCCTTGTGGTCTATTGCCCCGTCGAGGGAAGGCTTATGTGTGCAAGCTGGCGAGAAATTCCTGTAACTGGCGTACCTGAAACGTGGTGGTGAGCTGCTCCACGCGATCGCAAAATGGCTCCAGGTCTGGGTTGGCTTGGCGAAGCGCCGTTACCTGGTGTTGAATTTCCAGTACGGCTCCCATATTGGCCCACTGCAACAACTCTGCCAGCACTGCCGCCGCCGGAGCCACCAGGGTCGTTGGGGCGATCGCCCCTGGGTCGTTGGGGGTGGCCGTTGGGGGCGCGATCGCCCCGCCGTCGTACTCCCATTCCAGGTGCAGTTGGGTGTGCAAGGTGTCTAGCAGTTGTTTGTACTGAATCGGCTTGGAGAGAAATGCATCACAGCCCACATTTAAGCTAAAGGCTTGGTCATGGTCAAAGGCGCTGGCAGACGCAGCCACAATAATCAAATTGGGGAAATCTGGCGATCGCCGCAATTGGCGCGTTGCTTCAAAGCCATCCATCACGGGCATCACCAAATCCATAAACACTAGATCCGGCTGGAAGGTTGTCGCCATCTCCAGGCAGCGTTGCCCATTTTCGGCCTCGGCTAGCTCAAACCCCAGTGGCTCCAGCAGTTGACACAATACCGTGCGATTTTCTGCCCGTTCATCCACCACCAAAACGCGGCGACGTGGCCCCTTGTAGCCAATGACCTCCGGCAATTTAGCGCGATCGCCCGCACCCAGCGCCACCCCTAGCTGTAACGGAATTTCAAACCAAAATGTACTCCCTTGCCCCGGCACACTCCGAACTTGTAATTCCCCGCCCATCATGGCTACCAACTTCCGGCTGATCGACAAGCCCAGCCCAGTCCCTTCCTGCATTCGCTGGCGATCGCCCACTTGTTGGAAGGGCAGAAAAATTGCTTCTAAATCAGCAGCCGCAATGCCAATCCCTGTGTCCTCGACTTGAAATCGCAGGATACCTGCATCGCTATCTAACTGAGGTTTGACTGCTGAATTAGAAGGATATTCCAATGGACGAGGCGAATGAACTAAACCCACTTTTAAGGCCACGCCACCCTGGTCGGTAAACTTGATGGCATTGCTCAATAAGTTAATTAAAACTTGCCGTAAGCGTTGTTCATCGCCTTGAACAATGTCGGGTAATTCTGAGAGTGTTTCATACAAAAAGGAAATCTGTTTTTGTTGCGATCGCAGCTTAAATAAATTCACAATCGCATCTAAAAAGCTAGGTAATTGAAACTCGATCGGGTAAATCTCCAAGCGTCGAGCTTCGATTTTGGAGAGATCCAGCACATCATTAATCAAAGTCAGCAAGTGTTCGCCACACTGATGAATCGTGTCAACGCCATAAGTTTGTTCGGCGGTTAGCCGTTTGTCTCGTTTTAGAATTTGGGCATAGCCTAAAATCCCATTCAGCGGTGTGCGTAGTTCATGGCTCATATTGGCTAAAAACTCGCTCTTGGCCCGGTTGGCCACTTCTGCCGCTTCCTTGGCTTTTTGCAGTTCCACCTCGGCAGCTTTGCGATCGCTAATATCGCGGGCAATCCCCACACAATAGGTCACATTCCCTGCGCTGTCTTTGACTACCGCCACATTGGATGTATGCCAGCGCCAACTCCCATCTTTGTGCTGAACCCGATATTCCAGTCCCGTAATCCGATCTTGTCCGGTCAGCAATTTTTGGAAAGCGGCTTGGCAGGCGGGTAAGTGTTCTGGATGGACTAATGGGATAAACGGCGTGTTCACAATTTCATCGACGGTGTGCCCCAAAATTGTTGTCCAATTCGGTGAAGCATAGGAAAATGTTCCGTCTGGTTTCAAGATGTAGATAATATCGTTGGCATTTTCAACGATGCTGCGGAATTTTTCTTCGCTTTCTTGTAAGGCTTGTTCCGCTTGTTTACGAATAGTGATGTCGGTTGCAACGGATAGAATCTCAATTAAGTTTCCGGCTTCATCCCAAATCGGTTTATTGGCCCAGGCTAACCAAACGCGATCGCCATTATGACGAATATTTTCATTCTCATTTGCTAAGTATTGCTGGGGTTCGGTTTGAATACTCTGCATGAGTTGCTGCAAGTCTCGTCCAGAGCTTTCTGTGATGGGTACAATTGTGCCGACGACAGGCTTGCCAATGATCTCTGACTCTGAGTAACCAAAAAAGGTGCGGCCATAGTCATTGATGAAGCGAATAATACCCTGAGCATCCCATCGAATAATGACGCTGTTTGCAGTCTGAACCAGGTCACGATATTCAGCTTCACGAGTCTTGAGGGTTTCCTCGGCTTGTTTGCGTTCGAGTTCCGCTCCGGCCCGCGCGGCAAAAATTCGGAGAACCAATTCGCGATCGCTGTTCAGTTGCATTGGCTCCGTATCCAGCACCACGAGATGCCCCAAAACCTCTCCCTGTTGGTTTTTTAGCGGTACGCCCCAATAGCTTTTGATCTTAAATTCGCTCAGCCATTGATCGTCGGGAAATAGGGCTTGCACATCGTTTGGGAAATAGCACGGCATCCCCGCTAATACCTTGCCACAGGGAGAACCGGCTAATTCATAGGTCACGAGATCGCCCCAGTCGCCATCAGCCCAGACCGCCAGCGATCGCGCCGCTTGTTTGGTGCTATCTACGAATTCCCCCACCAGGGCATATTTTGCCTGCAATGCCTGCGCGAGATACCGCACACACGCCCGAAAGAACTGTTCCCCCGTTTCAGAAGCTGTCCCTTCGACAATGAGCCGTAAATCTTCCTTGCTTTGTCGCAAAGCGGCTTCGGCCTGACTCCGCTGTTGCGCTTCGATCGCCAGCGCTACCAAATCCGCTAGCGATCGCGCAAATCCTTGCTCCTCCAACGTCCAGGCATAGTGATCGTCCGTCCGCTCCATGCATAACACCCCCACCGTTTCCCCCCCCAGGCGAATGGGCGCATCCAGGATGGCCGTAATCCCCAGCGTGCGGAGATAGCCGCTGCCAAACTCTGCCGTGCGCGGATCGGTGTAAGCATCTTGCGCGGCGATGATTTGATCGACTTCCAGGGATTGAAAATAGCGGGGATAGTCCCGTGCGGAGATTTCTAAACCGCGACTGTGGGTGTTCGTGGTGAGTTCATACAAGTCTTCGCAGTGAATGGTGAACTTGTCCGCGCCATAGCGCCAAATACTCGCCCGTTCCACTTCCAGCGTTTGGGCGGCAACGGTGGTGATTTCTTGGATGGCGTGGTGCCAGTCGCCCTGGCTCAAGGCGGGATTCCGGGTCAGTTCTACCAGGGCTGCACTTTGGCGAATGAGTTGGCGTTTGCTGGTTTGGAGGGCTGTTTCGACCCGTTTGCGATCGGAAATGTCAGTATTGACGTAAATCGCGCAGGGCACCCCGGCTAGTTCAATTTTTTCCGCTGAAACCAGGACTGTGCCCATGTCTCCGGTTTTGGTGCGATAGCTCATTTCTAAGTTGCGGATATAGCCCTGTTCTTGCAGGACTTGGGCCAAACTGCCTGCCTCGTCTGGGTTCATCCAAATGTTGGTTTCTGAGCCGTTCCAGCCCACGATTTCTTCGTGGGTGTAGCCGCTGAGTTGCAAAAAGCTATCGTTGACGGCCAGAAAGCGCCCGGTTTGCAAGTTGACGATCGCAAAGGGATTGGGGGAACACTGAAACGCTTTGGAAAACCGCTCTTCTGACTGTTTCAGGGCAGCAGTGCGCTCTTCGACTCGACTTTCTAATGCCTCGTTGGTGTGTTCGAGCTTGGTAAACGCATGGCGCACTTCCACCACCATTTGGTTAAAGGCATCGGTGAGCAGGCGCAATTCTGCAAACCGGGAGGGCTGGACGTGTTGATCCAGTTGGCCGTTGGCGATCGCCTGGGAAGCCAAACTTAACCGCCGAATGGGTTCCGTAATCCGCCGCGTGAGGAACAAAATCAGCGCGATCGCCCCGGCCAAAACCCCCACACTCAGCCAAACCGTCATCCGGGTATTGTCGCGGACTTGCTGCATAAAATCTGAGGCCGGAGCCACCATGACAATCAGCCAATCCAGGCCATAATGACCAGAAAACGGCGTGACCTGCACTAAATATTGTTGGCCCGCGTGGGCAAAGGCAAACCGCTGGGGCTGGCGGATTGTCTCAATTTTGCCGAGCTTGGCTTCGAGCTGGGCCGTGGTGGCTTGTACCAGGCGATCGGGGCTGGCGATCGCAAACAGGCGCGTCTTCTCGTGGCTAAAAGGAATTTCCCCCGACGACGACGCAATCAAAGCGCCCGATCGCTCCACAATAAACGTTTGCCCCGCCGTCCCAACTCGTAACCGCTCCAGGTAGGCACTCACCGAGGACAACAAACAATCCACCCCCAAGACTCCCTGCAAGCGCCCCGCCTCGTCATAAAGCGGTTGAGTCAAGGCAATTTTGGCGGTCTTCTGATCAAAATCGGGATACACCGGACTCCAAACGGGCTGTTTGGCTTTGACTGCCGCCTGAAACCAGGGCCGCCGCCGCGCATCAAACGGGATGGTTTTGTCTTTCAGCGTGGCGATTTCACCGTTGCGGGTGTCATAGCTGTAATACTGCCAGTTTGTCCCTTTGCCTGCCCGCCCAACGCGCCAGCCCTTGTCTCGCTGCAACCCGATCCCGGTAAATTCTCCGTCGGGGGTGCCGTAATACATCGCCGCACCACACACCTGATCAAACAGCGATCGCCGCCGCCAAAACAAGCGACTGAGGGCTTCTGGTTCCCGATTATTGAGGTTCCCCAGCCGCACCGCGTCGGCATTCATCTGGTTGATGACTTTTGGATTTTCGAGATAGGCTTGTAGCTGTTGCTGGACGCGATCGCTCGTGCGATCGAGCAATTGCCAGGTAAAGTTTTCGACTGCCTTTTGCCCATTTTTAAACGAAAAATAACTCACCAGCGCCACCGCCCCAATCAACGGCCCCACCGCCGCCGCCACCAAAATCCACTGCAACGACACAGGCCGCGAGGCAAACAAAGCATGGGGCGATCGCTGACGCAAGTTCATAGCACGGCATTGAGATAACGGTGTTGTCTCCCATTATGGCGGGCAACGACCAGGAGACCGATTTCCCCCCCGACTGGCCCACCACCCCCTCGCGATCGCCAAACGGGTGAGTGCCTAACAAAACATATCATTTGCTCTCAGCCCGGCAGAATTGATCGTAAAATTTGATGATCTCAGCTTTTAGGCTTGATTGATCTAGACTGAGGTGTAGCCATGAGCTAGGGCCGGTTGGATTGGCGTTTAGGGCTATGGGCAGTTGCTCCCGGACCTAGTCCTTCTTGCCACGAAAGTCATCCTGAATCGTACCGTATTGCCCTGTGAATAAGCCTCTTGACCTGCCCCTTGAACCGCAGCCCGCCGCCCAGCCTGAGCGGGTCTTGCACAAGATGACGAACCGAATTCGGCAATCCCTGGAACTGCAAGCCATTTTGGAAGCCGCCGTTGAGGAAGTCCGCAGTTATTTACAGACCGATCGCGTCAAAATCTACCAGTTTTATGCCGATGGCCACGGTGCCGTTATTGCCGAGTCCATTCAGGCCCAGCGAATGCCGTCTTTACTGGGGTTGCACTTTCCGGCGGATGATATCCCGGCAGAGGCCCGTGAGCTATTTGTCACCGCACGGCAACGGGTGATTGTGGATGTTATCACGCAACAACGCTGTACCAACGCCCTGAATGATGCCACGACGGGGGCGCAGTTGCCGCAAACAGATATCCGCTATCGGCAGGTGGAACCCTGCCACACAGAATATCTTCAGGCGATGGGGGTGCAGTCTTCCCTGGTGATTCCGATCTTGCACCAGGCGCAATTGTGGGGCTTGCTGGTATCGCACCATTCAGAACCGCACGATTTCACGGCGGAAGAACTGGATATTGCTCAGTTGATTGTCGATCAGTTGGAAATTGCGATCGCCCAATCGACCCTATTGACCCAGGCCCAACTCAAAGCCCAGCGTGAAATTGAACTCAATCAAATCACCACTTCTTTGCACAGCCTCACCACTGTCAACTGTCAAGCGGCCCTGGAAGCCACAATGGTGGCGCTCAAATGTGATGGCGGGCGGTTGTTGCACCTGGGTCAAGGCGACCAGGCCAATAAGCTCTACTCCGTGGGCCTGCAACCCCTGATGCCCTTGGCTTTTCAATCGACGTTGTTAGAAGACCACATTATCTGGCGGGAGTATTTTCATCCCAATCCCACGGAAGTCAACAATTCAGCAGTCTATGCCTTGTCTGATTTGTATCAAGAGCCGCGCTTGCGAGTGTTGGCGGCTTGCTTTCGGAGTACACCTCTCCGGGGGCTGTTGGTGATTCCGTTGTATTATCGCCAGCAAGTCATGGGGTATCTGAGCTTGTTTCGCCGGGAGACCGATGTGAAAACGGTATGGGCGGGCCAGTTTGATCCTGATGTGCGGCAGACCCAACCGCGTAATTCTTTTTTGGCGTGGACGGAGGAAAAACGTAGGCAAGGTGCGCCCTGGTTGCCGGAAGAAATTGAGCTAGGCCAAGCTCTGGCCCATCACTTTGCGATCGCCCTCTATCAACGCCAGCTTTATCAACAACTCCAGGCCGAAAACCGCCAGCGCCGCGAAGTGGAGACGATGCTCCGTCGCCAAGCCGAAGAGGAACGGTTGTTAGCCGCTATCTTGCAACGCATTCGCCAATCCCTCAGCCTGGAAGCGGTGTTGGATACAACGGTGGCAGAAGTGCGGCAATTTCTCCAAACTGACCGGGTGTTGCTGTACCAATTTGCGGGTCATTGGAGTGGGGTGGTGGTGGCCGAATCGGTCAGCCAGCATCGGCTTTCGATTTTGGGGCAGACGATTGATGATCCCTGTTTCCCCAATCGCAAACTGTACCAAGCCTATTGCCAGGGCCGGATCAGTCACATTGCCAATGTGCAACAAGAACCGCTTAAACCCTGCCATGCGGAGTTGCTGACGCGGTTAAATGTGAAAGCGAATCTGGTGGTGCCCATTGTGATGGGTGGGCCGCTGGATATGACGACCCCCGATCGCCCTGAGGATGCGCTGCCTGAGCCGCATGCTACGCCGTTGTGGGGGTTGCTTATTGCCCATCATTGTGGGTCTGCGCGCCAGTGGGAGGCTTGGGAAATTCGATTTCTACAACAATTGTCGGTGCAAGTGGCGATCGCCTTGCAACAAGCTGAACTGTATCGACGCTTGCAGCAACTGAACATTAATCTGGAGGGCCAAGTCCATGACCGCACCGCCCAATTACAGCGATCGCTGACCTACACCGATTTAATTCAACAAATTACCGTCAAGGTGCGCGACAGTTTAGACGAGCACCAAATTTTGCAAACAGCGGTCGAAGCATTGGCCCACGGGTTACAGGTGACGTGTTGTGATGCGGCGCTGTATCACCTGGAAGAGCGGACATCGACAATTTGCCATGAGTACATTCGGGGAACCATCCATTCTGCCCAGGGTCTCACCATTGAAATGGCCCGACAACCGGAACTGTATGCCCAATTGCTGGCTGGCCAAGCGTTTCAGTTTTGTCGCAATCGCCAATCCAAGCGGCCTAATGTGGTGATGCGAAAGTTAAACCAACGCTATGCGATCGCCTGTTGCGCCCTACAAGATGATCAGAGCGTGTTGGGGGATTTGTGGTTATTCAAACCCGCTCACGCCTATTTCGATGAGATGGAATTGCAGGTGATTCAGCAGGTGGCCAACCAATGCGCGATCGCCCTGCGCCAAGCACGTCTCTACCAAGCGGCCCAGGCCCAAGTCGAAGAACTGGCCCGCCTCAACCAACTCAAAGACGATTTTTTGAGTACCGTTTCCCACGAACTCCGTACCCCCATGTCCAGCATCAAACTAGCGACCCAAATGCTGGAAGTGATCTTGAAAGAGACGGGCATTTTGGAAATCGAGACCAACAAAGCCGCGCAATATTTTCAGATTCTCAACGCAGAGTGTAAACGGGAAATTGGCCTGATTAATGACTTGCTCGATCTCACGCGGTTGGATGCTGGGACAGAACCCCTGAGTGTCATGGCGATCGATCTCCAGGTCTGGATTCCCCACATTGCGGAGTCGTTTTATGAACGCACCGCCAGCCAGGGCCAACAGTTTGAGATTGACATTCCGGCTGATTTTCCGGCCTTTTCTACGGATTTAGCCTATCTGGAACGGATGTTGACGGAACTGTTGAACAATGCCTGTAAATACACCCCACCAGGGGGCCTAATTCGGCTAGCCGCGCAGCTTGTGCCTCAGCCTACTCCGGCCCTTCCTCCTGAGGCGTTTGTCACCGACTTACGCGATCGCCTGGAACACGAAGATGCCGAGCATTTGAATACGGTGATTGCCACCCTGGAAGCTGGCCCAGAAGACCACAATTCTGTGCGGTGTTTGTTGCCGCAAATTCAGCTTCAAATCAGCAACACGGGGGTCGAAATTCCGCTGGGGGAGCGCGATCGCATCTTTGAGCGGTTTTACCGCATTCCCAACAGTGATCCCTGGAAGCACGGCGGCACGGGGCTGGGCTTGGCGCTGGTGACACGGATGGCGACTTATTTGGGTGGCTCGATCGCGCTAGAGAGCGGCAATAACCAAACCTGCTTCACGGTGACGTTGCCCAACTTGGTGCGTGTTCAACCCGCGATCGCCCCGGTCGAACATTGCCCCCCCCGCCCCTGATCAGACGGCCCCAAGGCCCACGCGACAAAGAGAATTCCCCGGCTCAGTCCAGTTGCAAAAAAACGGCTCCCCGCTGCACCTCGGCTTGGCGACCGTAGCTGCTGAGGGTGAGCGATCGCAAATGGCTAAAGAGGGGGCGGCCTGCGAGTTCAATCACTTTTAATAGAGGAATGCGTTGGGTCAAAAATTCCCGACTTTCGGCCCAATCTAAATAAACATAGCCATTGTTGGGGGTGGCGAAAGGGGCGATCGCGGTTTGAAACTGGGGGTTGGCGGTGAGGGGGCGATCGTGGGCTTGCAAAGCTTGCTCCAGCGCCGGAACAGAAGTCGCAAAAATCTCGTAATCGCCGACGGTGGTATGAACGCCGCGTACCTGGGCTTGCAGGGTATTGCTGGTGGTGTTTCCTGGGGTCAGTTTGGTCCAGGCGGCAACCGTTTGGCCGCCTAGTTGCAAATTGCCAATGCTGTAGCCCTGGGCTTGGGCCAGATCATCCAACTGGGCGATCGCCGTTGTTGCCTGCGCCTGGGGCCGTTGCGCGACAAAGACCCAATCGTTTTGCAGCACCACATCGGGCACCGGAGCCGCCGCTTTGGGCTTCTGCTTCAAACTCTCCCAGACTTTTGTGGCCTTGGGCAAAACCCCCAGCGCATATTCCCCTTGCACCCACTGCACCACATCTTTGGGCAAATCCAGCCCCCAGCGAGTTTCCAACCGTTCGAGGGATTGCTCCAGTAAAGTGGCTCCGGTGTCGTAGGCGGTCAGGGTGGGCAATAGTTGCTGCCAAAGCTGGGCCAGATTGGTGCTAGCCAGGGCAATGGGGCTGCTGACGGGGATATAGTGCAGGGCGGGGACGGGGGCAGTCAACGCGGGGGCGATCGCGGCGGTCGTTTTTGGCTCCCAAAGGGCAGTTTCCGCCAGCAAGCCGTGGGGTTGGAGGCCCAGGGCGATCGCCACCGTTTGAATCGGCGGTTCTGGGCGGTTGGCTGCGGGTGTTGCCTCTGGGCCACGGTTGGCGGTGGTCGTGGTGGCGAGCCAATCCGTCACGCGGGGGACATTCCAAACACTCAAACCAATGCGCGGCTGAGTCAGCGTTTCCACGGTTTTTTGGTAACTTTCCGCCTGACTCAAGTTCAAATTGCGGGCTTGCACATTGGTAATCGCATCTCGCAAGACGTTGACATCATTGGCAAAGAGCACAAACTGATCGCCGACGACGGCACTGGCCAGGGTTGGGCTGGGCAAAAGCGCCGCCAGCGTTGGAACGTCACTGCCTGCAATGGTTGGCGTTGGCAGGGGCTTTGCGCCAATTGGCAGTTCGCCATAAATCAGCTTCACGCCCTGGTATTGCTCGAACACCAGGTTAGCCCCGGCGATCGCCCGCTTTTGCCAAAACAGTTGCAAAAACTCGCGGGATTGCTCCGGGTCTTGGGTGGCGATCGCCAGTAAATACCCCGGTTGTTGTCCATTCTTGCGATCGCGATCGATATCCAGCGTGGTGATCGCCCATGTCACCTCATCCCCCAACCAGGGTTTGACATCGCGATCGTAGTCCAGCCCCGACCCCGCCAACAAACCTTGTTTAAGCTGGGTCAATTCGGCCTGGGCCTGCCGTCGCTGCTTAGGAGCCACCGCCACCCGCAAAAAGGCTTCTAGCTCATCGGGATTGACCAACAGCGACACCATCCCCGGAGCTTGCTTGGGCACAAAAATGGCAGCTCCGGGGGTGTTTTCGGCTCCCCGCTCCACCAAGGACAACGGGCTATGCGATGTAATCCACACCAATCCGGCTAGGCCCACCAGCAACAGCACCACGACGACCGAAAGCAACCCAGATAAAAACGAACGCAACTTCATGCAATCTCGCTTGGCAACTCAGCAACACCAATCCAGCTTTCATTATTCCAGGGCAAGACACCCTCGCCCATCCCTATGATGTTGGTGGAGGGGCCGAAATCTGCCGCCGTTGAGCAAACTTAACATCCTCCCTGACCAGAAATGGAATTGTGGCGCAGAAATGGGGAACAGTGAAAGGCATACCGATGGTTGCGGGCGCTGGGGCCATCTGTATGCTCGACAACGGTGCAGGCTTGGGCCAATCGTTGCCCGACAGGTGATCAACGATTAACCTGGCAGTATTGAATGCAGTATTGCATCTAGCTTGCCGAACTTCCCTCCTGCCTCATTCCCGGCTTCTCCCAGCGGCCAAGGGGAGTTGGCTCGGAAGTCCCCGCCCCTGCCCACTCTCCCCCAAGGCTGTCTGCAAATGACCCCTTCTTTTTCTGACGATTCTGAGGCTGTTGAGGCCGATCGCGAAGCGGAGCTGGAAACCCAGGTTCGGGCGGAAATCGACCAGTGGATTGAACGGTTACGGCGCTCCGACCGATCGCTCTATAACCTGATGGCCCTGGAAGTCTGGTCGATCGCCCAAACGATGGATGCTATGGTTCCTGGCTTTTGGTCGCGGTTTATGGCTAATCGCCAGGTGGCGCTCAAAGAGTTTGTGGCCCATCGAAAAAAGCATCCTCCGGATGTCCCCTTTGACCCGACGGGGGCACCGCCCCGCGATCGCGACTCACCGCCCGCCCCGTAATTTTTCCGGCAGTTGACCAATTTTAAGCTACAAGATAGAAACAGCCCCCGCCCGCTTTGCGTTTTGGTTTTGCCGCAGTTCACACCGTGTTTGTTGGTTTAGTCCCAGTTCCTTGCAATCTACCGCCCTATGACGAACTCTGGTTCTGCCCTGCGATCGGTTTGGCACCAACTGAAAAATCGAACAATCACCTGCGAAGAAGCTTTACAGCTTTTGGTGGATAACGATGGCAACGTCACCTTGAGCTTGCTCGACCCCGAAGTGAGCTATCGGTTTCTGCGGGAATTCCCCGATCGCAGTTCCTTGCCGCCGGTCATCCCATTATTACTCTGGCAAAACTGTTTTTATCTTGGCAGTCCGGTGCCCCTTTCTCTGGAATCGATTCGGCTGATGGGCGATCGCACCCTGACGGAAATTCGAGTCTTGCCCGTGACGGACAAAAGTTACGCCAATTGGTACCGCGCCCAAAGCCTCAACAGCACCACCCAACTCAATGCCCAACCCTTTGTCAATCCGCTGACGGGGGAGCAAGACCAAGAAGACATCATCGAAATTACCAGCGAGTTGTTATCACGGGCGGCGGATCAAATTGGGCGGATTCGGACGATTATTTCCGGCGCTTTGCGTAACCGGGCCAGCGACATTCACCTGGAACCCACCCCCGAAGGTTTGCGGGTTCGCTACCGGATTGACGGGATTTTGCGCGACATTACCCTGCTGCCGCTAGAAATCAGTCGGCGGGCGATCGTGGCCCTCAAGGTCATGGCGGATATGGACATTGCCGACAGTCGGCGGCCCCAGGATGCCCGGATTGGCGAACAATACACCACCGGCCAGGATGCCAGCGGGTTGGGGTTGGATATGCGCGTCAGCACCTTGCCCTGTGTGGGCGGCGAAAAGGCTGTCATTCGGCTCTTGCCCCGGCAAAATCCCTTTGCCTGCATCGAAGAATTGGGTTTTACCGATCGCACTCTGGCGATTTACAAAAACTGGTTGCAGCAACCCCAAGGAGTCGTGATTTTCACTGGGCCAACGGGTTCTGGCAAAACTAGTACCCTCTACACCAGCTTGCAGGCGATCGCCACAGAATTTGTCAACGTCGTCACCGTGGAAGACCCGGTAGAATACATCCTGCCGCGTATTACCCAAACCCAAGTGCTTGAAGCTGCTGGGATGACCTTTGCCGCCGGACTCCGGGCAATTTTGCGGCAAGACCCCGATATCATCATGGTTGGGGAAATTCGCGATCACGAAACCGCCGAAACCGCTGTCCGCGCGGCCTTGACCGGGCACCTCGTGCTCACCACCCTCCACACCAACGATGCCGTCAGCGCCATTCCCCGCCTCAAAGACATTGGCCCCGATCCAGGGCTGATCAGCGATGCGCTGTTGGGGGTCGTCGCCCAACGGTTGGTGCGGAAAGTCTGTCCCCATTGTGCCGAACCCTACCCGCCAACGGACGACGATCTGCGGGCCTTGGGGATCGACTGGGAAGACACCGACCCCACCGCCTGGAAAAAAGGCCGGGGCTGTTCGCGCTGTTTTGGGTCTGGCTTTTTGGGCCGCGAAGCCATCATTGAACTGCTGAATGTGGACGATCGCATCCGCCAACTGATCTACGAAGGCACCATGACCCAGTTACATCACTATCTTGGCGAGATTGGCTTTGATTCCTTCCGAGTGGCCGCGATCGCCAAAATCTCCCAAGGCATCACCACCGTTCAGGAAGTATTGCGCGTCTTGCCCTACAGCGCCATGAACCGCCGCTACCCCGAACGGGAGACCAAAGCCCGAATGCAAGTCGTCAACAGTTGACCCCTGACCCCGAACCCGCAGCACCGACCAATGGTTGGCTTGGCCCGTTGGCTTATGCATCCGTTTGTAAAAAAAACGTGTCCATTTCGCAGACTCGCAGTTTGCCGGTGTAGCTAGTCCCTGAGGCCCACACCCCCTCCAGGCGTTAACCTGGTCTTCCTTGTGCTGGCCTCGGCCCAATCCTCGCTCCTATCTAGCTTATGCGTTCTTTCCGTGGCTCCCCCTCTGCTCTGCCTCTCGTCGCCAAGCAACGGCTTTGGCGGCATCTCCAGACCCAGCGATCGCCCCAGGGTGGCACCCTGGTCAATGTCATCGTCGCGCTGTTTGGCCTCGGAGTCCTGGGGGTGGGGGTTTCTGCCTTTATCCTCCCGCAAACCCTAAGCTGTGGCAACAAAGCCAGAACTGCCGAAGCCCGCCAAATGGTGGGGGCAATGGGCCGGGGCCAACAGGCTTATTATCTGGAACAGCGAAAATTTGCCACGGCTTTGGCTCCCTTAGGTCTGGGTATGCCCCCCGAAACCGAGAACTATCGCTATCGCGCTCAAGGCACTGGCAAGGCTGGCTTTGGCTTTGCAGAAGCTAAAGCGGAATATACGCTCCGTCCCAACTCCTTTGGCCCTTTCACCTGGACAACAAACGGTGCGCCGCTTCGTAGCTATGTGGTAGGAGTTTTCCCGGAGCGATCGCCTCAGACTGCCGTGAAACCTGGCCAGACCCAAGGCTTGGAAACGGTGAGTATTCTGTGTGAAGTCGAAAAAATTGGCCCCGGCCCCATCAACCCACCCATCTACCAACAGGGCAAACTCGCCTGTGGCTCCGGTTCTAACGAAGTGACCAGTAGCCTGGGAACCAAATGACGCAAGGCCATCCCGCGATCGCCTAATCAAGACTAATATTTCAATCGAGCGAATGACTCCAACGCTCGCTTAGAGAGACAAAACTTCATGATCAAATCCTAGCCCCACCAAATCCACTCCACCAAATTCTGTTACCGTTGCACTATCTTTTGAGCAAGATTCATTATGGTCGCATCCAAGCCCCAACAAACTAACTCAAATAAGCCCCCAAAAATTACTCAGTTTGAACTTCAGCCGATTGCCAATGGCAACAACAAAAATATCTTGAGCTATCTCGCCATCAGCACCGCGCCAATTAATGTGGAAGGCGATGAAGAACCAGCCCCCGGACAAAATGTTTTGCCATCGCTGAATCCAAATCCCAAAGATGATCGACCCACTGGCGAAGCCTTGCACGCGATCGCTCAATACTTAGTAAACAGTCCCAACCCAGAATTAGTAATCTCCATTCACGGGTATGGCACAGCCCGTAAAGATGCTGAGCAACGCTATCTACAAATTAGTAACTATGCCGAAACCATTTGTCGTGAGGGCAATACAGTATTTCTCGGCTATTTGTGGCCTTCCGAAAAGCCAACTGGAGAAAGCGCTCCCAAGGACGTAGACCAAACTAACGTCAAAAAAATTGCAAATAATACCTTTGATAAGAAAATTAAGTTTGCTTTTCGGGCCTTACCCATTGTGCCCACTCGAATTTTCTTTGGCGGTTTGATTTTTGCCTTGATTGCCCTCATGGCATTAATTTTAACCTCTACCTTTGAGGGCTTAATTGCTCTACTCCTGAGTGTCAGTATTTTTTCCTGCTCAATTATCTTTGCGCTCATTTTATTGCGACTTTCAGCCTATTTCCGTGACAGCTATCGAGCCACAAATTTTGGCGTACCAGACCTGGTGGAAATTATCCGCTATTTGGATCAAGCGATTTACGAGATTTATCAAACAAAAGAGCGACAGTCCTCCCTCGCTGATGGTGATGCCATAGGGGCACCCGCGAAGACTGAAATTAATCGAGTCCAACTAAACTTTATTGGGCATAGTATGGGCTGCTTTGTCGTGACCAATGCAATCCGAATTTTGTCTGATGTGTTTGATAAAGAATCAATTGATAAAAAGCCTGACTCGAAGATTGGTAATGTGTTTGAACTTTCTCGTTTGGTTTTGGTTGCCCCCGATATTCCGGTAGAAACCATCATGCCTAGACGGGCGAATTTTTTGCGATCGGCGTTGCGCCGTTGCCGCGAAGCCTACGTTTTCACTAATGAGGCGGATCTGGCGCTGAGACTGGCTTCTACAGCAGCCAATTATTTTAGCTTTCCGGCCAAAGAACGATACAGCGGCCACCGCTTGGGTAATCTGAACGTTGCGAGACCTATTCCTCCGGTGGCACAACTTCAAGATCTTAATCAAGCGACCAGTAAGACAGTGCAAAAAGCTAGACGCAAAAAACTGGAACGAAAAGATTACGGTATTGTCAACCTGGGTTTCAATGAACGGAACGAACGGTATTATCGTTCTCCCTATGATTGTTTGCAAATTCGTTCATCGGATGGAAACCATAAAAACTTGAGTTCGATCCGGAGAATCGAGAGTATCGAAAAAGAAAATTTGGATGGTATTAAAAATACACCCGTTGCGAATTTGTTTACTTATTTTGACTGCACGGACTATGTTGACCAGGTGGACGGAACGACTAAACCGCGCGGAATCGTGAGTTATGCCAAGCACAAATCTTCGTTAAATGGACTGGATTATATTCAGGTAGCTTTGGCTTACTTTCTGATGTTTCCAGCGGCAATTAATACGCATGGCGGCTATTTTGAGGGTTTGCTGAGCCAGCAATTAATCTACAATCTTGCTTTTTGTGGGTTTCAAGAAAATTTGCAGCTACTCGCTAAGTCGGCGGCTCTACCTCAGCCAGAAACCAATTTTGCTAGTTTGCCAACGGAACATAAGTTTGCTTTGTTGGACAATTTTTCTGACTTGTGTAAACAGAAGGGAATCCAAGTTGTTTTGGCTCCAATTCGTTTTCGAGAGCACTTTTAAACTTACTGGGCGATCGCCCCACCATGATAGTTTGTGGTCTGGGGCGACGTTGTTGGTTGTGGGGGAATGATAAATGGAGGCGCTGGGTTGATTGGATAGTTTTATGGGGGGATTTTGTAGTGGTTTTGGGAGTTGCCTCTAAGATTGGGGAAGGGTTTGGAGAGGTGACAAAGCTGTGTTTTTTCGCAAAGATCCTCAGTTGGAGGAGATGGGCGATCGCCTATTGAACACTGTTTGGGAGGCGTTTCCGGGGTTGGCGCAAAACCAGATAGCGTTGACGTGGATTGTGTATGATCCGCCGATTCCGGTGAATACGGGGGGGGCGATTACGCCGGAGGAATTTTGGAAGTATGTGCCCCGTGGGTTTGATTACCGAGGGGTGGAGCGAATTGATCCCGCCAGTGTGGTGAAGCTGTTTTATTTGGTGGCAATGCAGGAGTGGTTGGCGCGGGGGATGGCCCAACCGTCGGCGGAGCTAGACCGGGCGATGCGGGATATGATTGTGGATTCCAGCAACGATGCGACGGGGCTGGTGGTCGATGTGTTGACGGGGACAACCAGTGGGCCAGAACTGTCGCCGGGGCCGTTTGAAACCTGGAAGCAACAACGGTATGCGGTGAATCGTTATTTTGAGTCTCTGGGCCAGAAGGAACTGCAAACAATTAATGTGTGCCAAAAGCCGTGGTGTGATGGGCCGTATGGGCGGGAGCGGGCGTTTTTTGGGGAGTTGATGGAGAACCGGAATTGGCTGACGACGATCGCCACGGCCTGGTTGCTCCACAGTATTGTGGGCGGGGTGGCGGTGTCGGCGGTGCGATCGCAGGCGATGTTGGGCTGGTTGCGGCGATCGCTGGAGCCAACGGGGTTGATGGCGGAGCCAAAAAATCAGGTGACGGGGTTTTTGGGGGCGGGGTTGCCGTTGAATGCGCGGTTGTGGTCAAAGGCCGGGTGGATGAGCCGGGTGCGCCATGATGCGGCGTATATTGAATTGCCCGATGCGCGGCCCTATTTGCTGGTGGTGTTCACGGAGGGCACGGAGCAGGCCAAGAATGAATCGATTTTGCCGTTTTTGTCGCGGGAAGTGGTGGCGGCGGTGCGATCGCTGAATTGCGCCAGCTAGTGTAAGTCGGCTTCCCAGACGCTCAGGTAAATTCGGTCTTTGTCGTTCCGTTCGATGGTGCCTTTGAGGCCCGATTGGGTATCAAAGGAAAACTGGTTGGATTGGCGATTGTAAATCCGGGTTAAGCCTTGTTCGATGGGCGCAGTTAAGCCCCCGTCTAGCATTCCATTCAAAGTTTCGGCCATGATGTCCCGTGAGACGGATTGGGCCAGAGAGGCTTCGGTTTGGCGCACCCGGCTGGTGGTTTTGTCGTAGATGTAGGCGACGGTGACTTCATTGGGCACCAAGTCATACAGGGCTGAGCGGGTATTGGGCCAGTAGCCCTCGCCGGCCTGGGTGGGTGTTCCCAGTTGGCTGGTGATGGTGCTTTCTGTGACTCCGGTGGGGAAGGTGGGGACGTTGGGGCCAGCGGCTGGGGGTGGTGTGGGGGTGGGCGTGGGGGACGGTGATGGAGGTGGGGTGGGCTTGGGCGATGGGGGTGGGGCGACGGGGCTGGGACTGGAGGGCACCGGAGTTGGGGGGGCGCTGGCCGAGGGCTGGGGCGAGGGTTGGGTGGCGGTTCGCTTGGGGGTTTGGGAGGAGTACCAGATTGCGCCCAGGGCTGAGGCGATCGCGCTGGCCAGGACGGCGGCCCCAATCAGTAGCCAAACCCCAGTCCGGGAGGGCGATCGCGAGTATCCCACGGAGGCCATGACCGGGGGTGCACCGGGGGCAACTTGGGCGGGGGCGACGGGCAACGTGGCTTGGGTTGGGGGGGGCACGGAGGGCACCGGCGCGATCGCAGGGCTGGCTTCGTTTTCCTGGGGCAAGAGTTCCAGCCATTCCGCCATCGTCACGGGCCGATATTTGGTATCCATCGCCATGCCCCGGAGCACGGCCTGGTTGGTGGCTGGTGATAGGCTGGGCAGCAGATCGCGGGGGGCGGGCATGGGTTGGCGATCGCGCAGGATCGAAGCCACGGGCACATGGGCCGTCAGCAGGGCATAGAGCGTCGCCGCGAGGCCATACACATCGGTGGCTGGTGTGCGGGGGGCTTCGGCCAAATATTGCTCTGGGGGCGCATACCCGGCGGAAATGATGCTGGTGTGGGCTTGGGGCATCCCCATTGTGAACTCGCGGGCAATGCCAAAATCGATGAGGATAACGGTTTGGGTGCCTTGCCGCCGAATGATGTTTTGGGGTTTGACATCGCGATGCAATAGCCCGTTAGCATGAACGGTTTGCAAGGCTGCGCCGATTTGACGGATGTAGTGAATGGCGATCGCCTCTGGCAACGGTTGGTCAGGAAACACCAGTTGTTCGAGGGTTTCTCCCGGAATGTAATCCATCACCAGGTAGGGCAGCCCGTTTTCTACAAAGAAGTCGCTCACCCGCACAATATTGGGATGGGTACACAACGCTAACCGTCGGCCCTCATCCTGAAACTGTTGCTGAATTTGGGAAAAGGCGCTGTTCGACTGGCTGGAGTTGAGGGTTTTGATCACCACCGTTTGTTGCAAATAGTGGTGGGTGGCCAGGAAGGTAATGCCAAAGCCGCCCTCGCCCAAAACTCGCTCCAGCGTATACTTGCCCCCTTGCAGGGTGGTGCCAACCAGAGAACTCATAACTTAGCTAGATTTGTATTATTTCTTTTGAGTAGTCCAACATGTTGGAAAACGAATTCATCATCTCTAAAAAATCATTAAGCATTGAGTTTTCGATGAGTGAAAATAACGGAACGCTAGCACCATAGACAGGTTTGTACCCCTGGTAGCTGTTACCTACAAGTATTTTTTTAACGCGCTCTGTAAATTCTGTCCACTTAGCTTCAGATCCAAATTGCGAATGCTTAGGGAATCCATCAATTGCACCATTTGTCCAAATACGAAATAGTGAGCATTCTTTTTCCTCAATATCTCGTTTAACAATTAAGCTTCCATATTGCTGGCCTTTACCCCATCGAATGAGTAACCCGTTTTGCTCAGCCCATTTCTTTATACGCTGGGCAACATCAACTTCTTTGAGATTTCTTTGACGTTCTAATTCAGCCACGAAAGATGGCTCATCCCATATTCTAGGAGCTACATTATCGCCCACCTTTGGCTGTTTCACTTCAGTTGGTTGTCCAAGTAATCTAGGGATTAAGACTTTATTGGCTTGTCCGGCATATTGCTTAATTTCTATAGCCAGAACCTCAGCAGCCTTCATCTGAGTATTCAAAAACTCAATAATACGTAACAACTCGGATGGAATCCAATCCGCCACGAAAATCATTCGGATCTTACCAAGCTGTAAGTTAGTTTCTACTTTGCTCCAAAAAGCGTCTGACTCAATATCGTCTTGTAAAAACTCTTCTAGCACAGCAGTCGATAATTTATTTTGTGATTGACAACTGTTTGAAAAAGCAGTTTTTAGTTTATCAACAGACCAATAGGTAATTCCATTGGCAGCATAATCTAACATCTGGCCTACAACCTCACGACGAATGCGAGTGTCACAGCTTCGTTTTACCTCCACTAATGTTGGAATGCCTTCTTGATCTAGAAAGAGATGATCGAGTGCCCAGCGCCCCAAACATTCTTCATCTCCAGGTACATTCATTTCACGAGATACTAAAAGCCACCGCCTTGGGATATGACGGTTAATCTGATCACCAGCTAGTAATTCTGGGTAATCAGCTAATAATGTTTGCAACAAATCCTCAGAAGGATAATGTTGTTCTTCCATTTGAATGAGCTGATTACCCTCTTGAATCAGATAAATTCCAGAACCCATCCTGAAGTACCTCGTGATGCTGCTTTTAGGTTACCCCTTAGCCCAATGGGTGAAACAACTTAGGATGGGTAACGTTTGGCATTAAGTTATCTAGTGCAGGCCAGATTTTGCTTCTTGGGCCACGGCTCCCATTTCATCCTGGGCCAAGGTTTCTAGCACTGACCGGGCTTCGGGTTGGTTGAGGCGGGCCAAGGCTTGGGCAACACGGAAACGCACTTGCCAGTCGGGGTTTTCGGCAAAGGGCATAAGTACCGAAATGGCGCGGGCATCGTTGAGTTCGCCCAGGGAGCCGATCGCCGCAATTTGCATGAGTTCATTGGGCGATTGGATGGCATCTTCTAGCAAGTCAAAGGCGCGGGCATCCCCCAGTTCGCCCAGGGCCGCCACAATGCTGAATTTCACTAGCCATTCTGGGGTGACGGTATAGAGCGATCGCAGATCGTCAAAGGCTTCTGTGAGGTGGAGTGCCCCAATGGAATCGGCGGCGGCGGCTTGCACATCGGGTTCCGAGTCCCGCAGGCGATCGCGCAGAATCACCAAGGCTGCGGCCCGATCCTGGTTACCCAAAGAGGCCAACTGGCTCACGGCGGCATAGCGCACCCGCGCATTACTGTCGCCGATCGCCGTCTGAATCATCTCAAATGCCACGTTGGGGGCAAGTTCCCGCATTTGGTTCACCGCCCGCAGGCGATCGCCCATATCGGCTGATTTCAACAGTTCGCCTACAGATTCAGGAGTAATCGTCATCTCTCAGTCAGTCCCTTCGTTTACTGCTCTGCCGCCATCGCCCGAATAATATCACCCCGCGTCAAAATTCCGATCACCCGTCCGGCCTCATCCACAACGGGCAAGCGATGCACTGTGCGCTCGTGCATCAGTTGGGCCGCATCCCGGAGCGGTTTGTCTGGCGTTACGGTGATCATATGATGATCGGTCATCACGTCTTTGACCGTTTCCCCCAAGGCTTTGTGGAGTTCGCGATCGTACTTGGCGGGATTCTCCAAATAAATCACACTATCGAGCAACATGACATAGGGCGGCGGCGTGGCTCCCGTCTCTTTCCACATCAAATCCGTTTCTGACACCACACCAATCAGCTTGCCCGCTGCATCGACCACAGGCAAACCACTGATGCGTCGTTCCGCCAAGATTTTGATGACCGTACTCAGGGGAGTATCGGCCTGGGCCGTAACCGGGTCACGGGTCATCACATCGGCAACAGTTTTTGGCATATTAAAACGCTTTTGTTGAGATCATCGAACCTAGTAAGACCTTGAAACCCCAGTTTCTGCCACTGGAGGGCGACCGACTAACAGCCAGAGCGGGCGGGTTGGCCCGTGGGCCGGAGATGGGTGCTGTGGTTTCGGGTCTGCCCTCATTATTCTAGGGAATCTGGCGATCCTCCAATGGGATTCAACAGGATGTTACATCTTTGGGTAGAGGGGGCCACGGGTCTAGGACAATTTACTGCTCAAGGGCCGCGATCGCCCCCTGACCCGCCCACCGGAGGCAATATTCCTATAAAAATTTGCATGAAATATCGACGAACAGACTAGGCGCAGCGTAACAAATGGTAAACAATAAGACCAACCGCCCGCTGGGGTTGCTGTTGTTTCGTGCCATCAATTTGCTATGTCCCGACCCACTTTGTACCTTGCCATTACGAATCACGGCTTCGGTCATGCGACGCGCGTGGCCTCTGTGGCGGCAGAAATTCAGCGGTTGTGCCCCGATGTGCTGCTGATTTTGACCACCACTGCCCCCCGGTGGTTGCTGGAAGGCTACATCCCTGGTGATTTTATCCTCCGGCCACGGGCCTATGACATTGGCGTGATCCAGCAGGACAGCATCCAAATGGACAAAGCCGCGACGTTGGAAAAACTGCAAGCATTACAGGCAAAACAAGCATCGATCATTGCCTCAGAAGTCAATTTCTTGAAGCAAAATCGGGTGGATTTGGTGTTGGCGGATATTCCACCCTTGGCGGCGTTGATTGCCAAAGCGGCAGGCATTCCCGGTTTCATGATGAGTAATTTTGGTTGGGATTTTATCTACCGGGCCTGGGGCGGCGAGTTTGCCGCGATCGCCGATTGGATTGGGGACTGTTTCAGCCAGTGCGATCGCCTCTTTCGGTTGCCACTGCACGAACCCATGAGCGCCTTCCCCACCATTACCGATGTGGGTTTTACGGGCGGCATTCCCCGCTACAGCATCGCCGAATTGCGCCAAACCCTGAACCTCCAAACCCCGCCAGAGCGAACCGTCTTGCTGACCTTTGGTGGGTTGGGCCTGGAACAAATTCCCTACCACAACCTGGAACGGTTCCCGGATTGGCAATTTCTCACCTTCGATCGCAACGCCCCTGATTTGCCGAATCTCATGCAACTGAGCAGTCCTGAATACCGTCCTGTGGATGTCATGCCGATTTGTAAATGCGTCATCTCCAAACCGGGCTACAGCACTTTCTCCGAAGCTTGCCGCATGAACCTCCCGATCATTTCCATCACGCGGGATGAGTTTGCCGAAGCTGCCGTATTACTCCGCGCCACCCAGGATTATGTGCCCCACCTCATTTTGCCACCCGCTGAGTTTTTTACCGGGGATTGGTCATTTTTGCACGAACCATTTCAACCCCCGTTGCAGCCCGATGCCCCCCGTTCTGATGGCAATTGCGACATTGCGGAATTTGTCTTAAATGCGGTGTTGTAACGAGGGCGCAAGGCTAATCTAAATGTTGGATTACTTTGGGTGAAGGTGAACAATATTACGGAATTTGCCATGACAAATTGGGTTTATATTGCAACGAGTTTAGACGGATTTATTGCAACGGCTGAAGGAGGCATCGATTGGCTCTTTTCTGTCCCAAATCCAACTCAAAGTGATTATGGCTATGGTGAATTCATGACTCAAATTGATGCTTTGGTCATGGGGCGAAATACCTTTGAAACGATCCTAGGCTTTGATGAATGGCCTTACGATAAACCCGTATTTGTCCTCAGTCATTCGCTCAAAACGTTACCCGATCGCGCTCAGGGCAAAGCTGAAGTTATGGCTGGAGATGTGGTGCAAATTGAACGCCAACTGCATCAGCGGGGTTATCTGAATCTTTATATCGATGGGGGCAAGGTCATTCAAGATTTTCTCCGCTGCGATCGCATTGATCACCTCATTCTGAGCCGCATTCCCATTATTTTGGGGAATGGTATTCCCCTCTTTCGTACTGCTGATCAATCGCTTCCGTTTCAGCACGTCAGCACTGAGATCTATCACAATGCCTTAGTCAAAAGTCACTATAAGCGCGATCGCTCATAACGTTATTATTGTTATGCATGAAAGGGCGATCGCTGAAACAGTTGGTTAACCTAAAAAAAGGATCTTCGTTAGAAGATCCTGGGGGTTAACATCGGTGAGGAGAACAACTTAGAAGGTAAATGTAGTCCGAACAACACCAACAAATTGGGTGTCATTGGCCTTGTTATGTTCGGGGTTGAAGATCACAAATACGCCCGGTGTGATGGCAATATTATCTGTCACTCGATACCGATAGAATGCCTCGACATGAATCGATGTATCTTCATCTTCGCGAGTGGAAACATCATTTTCAGTGGCTTTGGGTGGCATTCCAACCATCAATCCCCCCAAGTTCCCTTTGCGTCCCAAGTCTGGCAGAGCTAAGTATCCCATCCAGTTTAAAACCGTCGCTTCATCACTATTGGCTTTACGGTAAGCTTGGTACCAGCCAAACCAACCGCCTAAGATTAGTTTTTGGCTTAGTTTTAGGTTTAATGCGGCACCAAAAGTATCGACTGAGGTCGCAGAAGAACTCAAGCCTAGCCCATTACCAAAAGGCCGCCGAGCAAACTCACTTCCAGTCGATGAGGTGATATTAACTTCGCCTCCTGGGTAGTAGGAATGGGCATAGCTCAAACCAATTTCAATGTTTTTGGATGGGGTAAAAACGAGTTGTCCGATGGCGGAATAAGTACCGTCAAATAACCCGTTTTCAGCACTGGGATCATTGCTATTCGTGTCGGCAATATAGCCCCCTTGCAGTGCGAAAGCATTGCTAAATTTGTATTCAAACGTTGCACCCGCGCCGGCGGCCCCACTGCGATAGACCGGATTGAAGCGGCCCAGGCGGGACAATGCCCCACTGCCACTGCTGGCGAAGGGACTGATGGGATCGACTAAGCCATCGTAAAATTCGTTGCCTGTGGCATCAACTTGAACGGTTAATTTTTTGCCCAGGGGGAAGCGGTAAAACAGTTTGTCTACGGTGACTGCGTTGCCAGTGTCGGTATCAAAGGCGAGGCGAGTCATGTTGGTGCCGGTGTTATCGCGGTCGAACCCACCGAAGTTACCGGCGTTGAGCCGTGCCCGTAGGCGATCTTTGCCTGAAAAGCTGGTGTCTAGGTTTAACCGGACGCGATCTGCAAAGATGGTTTCGGTGGGGTCGTCTTCGCCGCGATTCGGAACATCGGTTGCGTCGCCGAAGGTATCAGCGATCGCGAAAATAACTTCTCCGTTGAGTTTAGTGGTGGTGGAGAATTGCTGTTTTTCTAAGGTGGCTGTGCGGATTTCTAACCCATCGACTCGCCCCCGCAAGGCGGCTAATTCAGCGGCAAACTCTTCTTGCAGTTTTTTGACCGTTTCCAGGTCTTCTTTTTTGACGAAATCGGCAGTGGCGGCGGCAATGAGTTCTTGAATTTTGTCGAGACAGGCATTGAGACCGGCAGCAAATTCGTAGCGGCTGAGTGCCCGGTTGCCGCGATAGGTGCGGTTGGGATAACCCACGATGCAACCGTACCGTTCAACGAGGGATTGCAAGGCTTGAAAGGCCCAATCTGTAGGCCGGACATCACTAAATTGGGAAACCGAGGTGACTTGATTGAGGGCATTGGTATGGCCTTCAGCACTGTAGCTGTGGAGTTGCTGTAAGGTACTTTGGCGATCGCGCGCACCGCTTGTGCTGTCTGGCTCGATTGCTTGCGCCTGAACTGCTGTGGGTAGTAGCACTCCCGCGATCGCTGGGGTTACCAATAAAAACGACCAAATAATTTGTGCCATAGGTTGACTCTCACACCAAACTGATTATTAGCAATAGCCTGCATTTTGTGACAAGCTTTAATGCAACTAAAGCTGAATTAGCCACGCAAAACCGCTCAGAAAGCAATCTTATTTGCTCTCCAAGCTTTTAAGCTATTAGGAACTACTTGCAATAGTAGATCTCGTTATTGAGAGTAGTTCTTAGTTAGGTCGATGTCAAGCGTTTTAAGCAGAAACGCAGGCTAAAGTGCTTCCAGCCCAAACAAGCACAGCGCGATCGCCCACTGCTGGCCAACAGCAGCCCGACAGAGAGCAGATTTCAGCTGCCGAAAGCCCAAATTTTGTCGAATTCCAGGGCTAGGAAGCTGATTTCTTAAGCTTCTGAACCGGACGTGATAGAAAATCCCAGTGCCCAGCAACAAATCAGCATTAAAAAGAGAGCCTCAATTGAAGCTCTCTTTGCTGTTCTATATCGGTGAGAATCGAACGCTAGGCCAGCGGTTCCTAGAAGGTGAAGGTAGTCCGAACGACCCCAACAAATTGAGTATCATTCGAGCTGTTATGTTCTGGGTTGAAGATGACAAACAAACCCGGTGTGATGGAGATGTTGTCATTAATCCGGTAGCGATAGAAGCCTTCAACGTGGATTGAAGTATCATAGTCTTCGCGGGTCGCAACATCATTGTCAGTGGCTTTCGGCGGCATCCCAACAATAATTCCACCCAAGTTACCCTTGCGGCCCAAGTCGGGGAACCCCAGGTAGCCAGCCCAGTTCAGTACCGTGGCTTCGTCGTCGTTGATCTTGCGGTATGCCTTTTGGTAGCCAAACCAACCACCCAAAATGAAGGCTTTGCTGAGTTTGAGGTTAACTGCTGCTGCAAAGTTATCGGCAGAGGTGGCAGAGTTGTTAATCCCGTTCCCAAAGGGCCGACGGGCAAATTCGCTCCCCGTAGAGCCGGTGATGTTTACTTCACCGCCAGGATAGTAGGAGCGAACATAGCTTAGACCGATGTCAATGTTCTTAGATGGCTTGAAGACCAGTTGCCCGATCGCGGAGTACGCCCCATCAAATAAGCCATTCTCAATACCAGGGTCATTGCTATTCGTATCGGCGATGTAGCCCCCTTGCAGCGCAAAGGCATCGCTGAACTTGTATTCAAAGCTGATCCCAGCCCCCAATGCCCCGCTCCGGTAGGTGGGGTTAAACCGCCCAAACCGAGAGATAGAACCGCTGCCACTGCTGGCGAAGGGGCTAATCGGGTCGATCAAGGCATCGTAGAATTCGGTGTTGGTGGCATCAATTTGAACTTTGAGGTTCTTGCCCAGAGGGAACCGATAGAAGAGTTCATCAATCTGAACTGCATTAGCACCGTTATTGCTTACCCCGTCGTAGGAAGTACGGGTCATGTTGGTGCCTGTTAAGTCTCGGTTGAACTCGGCAACATTCTTGGCCTCTAGACGAGTCCGCAGCAAGTCTTTGCCGCTGAAGCTGGTGTCAAAGTTTAACCGGACGCGATCGGAGAAGGTTGTTTCGGTGGGGTCGTCTTCGCCGCGATCGGGGACATCGGTTGCGTCACCAAAGGTATCTTGAACTGCGAAGATTACTTCCCCGTTGAGCTTGGTCGTGGTGGAAAACTGCTGCTTCTCCAGGGTGGCAGTCCGCACTTCGAGGGAGTCTACCCGACCGCGCAGGGCAGCCAATTCAGCCGAAAATTCTTCTTGCAGTTTTTTGACGACTTCGAGGTCTTCTTTCTTGACAAAATCTGCCGTTGCCGCTGCAATCAGTTCTTGGATTTTGTCCAAGCAGGCATTAAGACCGGCTGCAAATTCATACCGGCTGAGTGCCCGGTTGCCACGATAGGTTCTGTTGGGATAACCCACGATACAGCCATACCGCTCCACCAAGGATTGCAATGCCTGAAATGCCCAATCGGTAGGCCGGACATCGCTAAATTGGGAAACGGAGGTGACTTGGTTAATTGAGTTGCCGTTGCCTTCCGCGCCATAGGCACTGAGCTGCTTCAGGGTTGTCTGGCTATCGACGGTGCTTGCGTCGGTGCTAGGGTCGCTTAGGCTTTGGGCGTTGGCTCCAGAAGCCATCAAGGTGCCGGCGATCGCCGGAGCCGCTAATAAAACAGACCACAAAATTCGAGACATGATTCAATCCTCACAACCAATCAAATCTATGGATAACCACACACGGACAGCAGTCTAGCAGGTCGCCTTGCTTAACACAACTACAAAAGGGCTGGGGTATCGCCTAACACATAAAACGGCCGACTGCTAAAACACGGGTATGCCTCATCCAGTCTTACTGGGGGCACAAGCAACGCGAGCATTGGTTTTGGTGCAACCGTGATCACTGGTTCGTTGATAGAGGACAGACAAAAGCCTGAAAGCATTGTACCCAAACTCAAGCAACTCTGCCTTTTCACAACGGTCTCACTAACCGACTCAATTTTGGTTGCGGCCAGGTCAACTAGGCGGCATCCTTTTTTCAGGAAAAACACGCAGAATTGCGATCGCAGAAACCCTTGCCACAAAAACAATCAGCAAAGAGCAACTTCGGCTGCATTTCTATAATCTGGGTTTATATGTAATCCCCCTATCCAGGCTGCTCCGACGGTGTAGGTCGAGGGCTGGATAGGCTTGCTTAGTTTCTGAATTACTGACTGTGCGGGAGTTTGACTCAGTGTATAAATTGCTCCCCTAGCCTACCGTGGCGATTTGGGGTTGAACACAAACACGACCATAAGCCAAGGTTAAGAAATAGGAAAGGCGCAATGGGGAGCAATGGCCAGTCGGGGCTGTCTGGGCGGGATCGCGATCGCAGCTTGAGCCAGCGACGAAACTTTGGCCCTGGCGCTGCGGAAGCCAGAGCGAGGGGGGAACGGATCGCGCTTAAAACCCGAAATCATCGGCATCAGAAAAACCACTGTAAGCTTCCATGCCGTGTTCGGTAATGTCCAGGCCAATTTGTTCGCCCGTTGGGGTGACGCGGATGCCAATGGTGGACTTGAGGAGCCACCAAACCACACTGCTGAAAATCAAGGTATAGAGGGCGATCGCGCCAACTCCCACACCTTGAATGAGGAACTGCTGCACACTGCCAGTGGTGAATAACCCCCCACTTGGCCCAGCCCCTTCGGGATACCAGGCATAAACATTTGGCCCAACGCTAAATAGCCCAACGGCCAACGTCCCCCAAATCCCACAAATGAGATGCACAGAGATCGCCCCGACGGGATCATCAATTTGGCGACTGTCAATATAAGTCACGGCAAAAACCACCAAAATGCCCGCCACCAAACCGATCAAGGCCGCACTGGGTAGCGAGACAAACGCGCAGGCCGCAGTGACCGCCACTAGGCCCGCCAAAATCCCGTTGATAATCATCGATAAATCGGGTTTTCCCAGATAGCGCCAAGCGGCGATCGTGGCTCCAATACCGCCCATTGCGGCTGAAAGATTAGTCGTCAGCAAAATGTGGCCAATTTGTTGGGGGTTCGCGGCCATCGTGGAGCCAGGATTAAAGCCAAACCAGCCTAACCACAGGATCAAACAGCCCAAGGTGGACAGGCTGAGACTGTGCCCCGGCATGGCCACGCCCATCCCCCCTTTGTAGCGCCCTAGCCGTGGCCCCAGGAGGATCGCCCCCACTAGCCCCGCCCAACCGCCAACAGAATGCACCACCGACGACCCCGCAAAATCCCAAAAACCAAGGGTCTTGAGCCAACCGCCGCCCCACACCCAGTGCCCCGTGACAGGATAGGCAAACCCGACGAGCAACAAACTGAAGATAAAAAAGGAAATAAATTTAATCCGTTCCGCGATCGCCCCAGAGACAATCGTGGCTGCCGTCCCCGCAAAGGCGAGCTGAAAAAAGAATTTGACTTCCAGCGGAATGTTGGCCCAACTCAGAGACTCGAACACCCCACTGTAGGCGTTGCCAATGGCCGGACTGTTATCGCTCCCGCTCAAGAAAAACCCATTGAAACCAAAGTAGGGAGTGCCATCGCCAAACATCACCGCAAAGCCTACCGCCCAGTAGGCCAGGGTAGACAGGGCAAAGACAATCAAATTTTTTGCCAGCAGATTAACCGCGTTTTTGCGCCGACAAAACCCCGTCTCCAACATGCAAAAGCCCGCATTCATGAACACCACTAGAATTCCGGTGATAATCACCCAGAGGGTATCGACGACGACTTTCCAGTCGGGCGGGGGGGTGGTCGGTTCAACGGCGATCGCGGCTTCTGCCATCACCAGGGCGATCGCCCCCAGAATCAGGCTTGGCAACGTCAATTTCCAAACAAAACGCTTTATCGCTGAATGCCGTCGTTGAAATACACGAAAACGGCGAGGAAATTGACTGTTGTTCATCATTTGCCACCCGATACTTTGCCACCGCGACAGTAGTCATAATCTATCAGGCAGAGTTTATCAGGATGCATCGAATGATACCGACTAGGGTTGCCAATCTCGCTAGGATTGGTCAAATGGGTTGGTGTGGCGATCGCACTAACTCTAAGTTGTGTGTTCTAGTACCCTTCAGCCGTCTTTTGCAGTGCATCACAAGCGTGGTTACGAGGTGACTGCAAAGGCTGCGGCTGATTCAGAGGCTCAGTCATCACCAATGCCTGATTCGCAGAAAATTATCCTCATGGTGCAACCGTCGCGGTTACAAGGGCTGATTTGGCAGACAGTCCTCAAGTCGCAGCAATTGTCCGTCATTTGGGAATCGCCAGCGGCGGATCTCGCCGAAAATCTAGACCAACTCAAAGCGGCTGGCTTAACCTTGCCTGACTTGCTGCTGGTGGATATGCAGGTTCCCGACCTCAACCCCTATGCGTTCTGCCGTTGGTGCCGGGAACAGTATCCCGGTCTAAAACTGGTGCTCACAAATTCCAGCCAAACCGAAATTTCCTTGTCTGAACGGCAGTGGGCGGTGAATCAGGGCGCTTCGGATCTGTTGGCTGGGTTTCAGTCCGATAATTTGGTGAGCGGGGTCACGAGCGGTGTAAAACGAGTCCTCGAAATTCTAGACGGTCAACCCCTCAACAATGGGACATTAATTTCTGTTTTATTGGCCATGAAGCGGCAACTAGAAGCGCGGTCTGCCGCCAAAGCTGCGAACAAGCCATCCTTATCCCTGGCGCAAAATAGGCTGACAGAACAAAATTTGACGGAAAACAAGCTGTTGGCGCGGGAGGGGAACGGTGCCCGATTCCAGCCCATCACCAGTTTGGAGCAATTAACCAACAAGCCAACTGTCCCTCGGTCAAATGGTAATGGTAAGGGGGATAAGGCCAAGCTTGAATCTGGGTCTGGCAATGGGGCGCTGCTGGAATATGATAAAAGCGATCGCGACCTGCCTGCCCCCAAGGCTGACAAAGTGGCCCGCGATCGCGCTGCCGACTCCAGCGACACAAAGGCCAACGGCGACAAAGATAGCAGCGACAAGGGCAGTACCGATAAGGGCAAGCGGCGTTATCGTGGGCTTTACTACTAACGTTCCCCGCGATCGCCAGAACGCGCTACCTTAGCCATAGAACGGTAAGCGTGGAAAGGGCATGAGCATTACTGAACAACTGTTGTCGCCATTGCCGGGAGATGCCTGGGTGGGGCTACAAAAGGCAGACGCACTGTGGCGATCGCTGCGGTCTGGGCCAATTCCGGTGCCAACGGTTGTGCAAACTGATCCCAACCCCTTAGCGGCGATCGCCTGGGATGTGGTGATCTGCGGGGGCACCTTAGGGATTCTGGTGGGGGCGGTGCTGGTGCAACGGGGTTGGCGGGTGGCCCTGGTGGAGCGAGGCGTGTTGCAAGGGCGGGAACAGGAGTGGAATATTTCCCGGCGAGAGGTGCAAACCTTTGTCGAATTGGGGTTGTTGAGTGCAGCGGAATTGGAACAGGCGATCGCCACGGAATACAACCCGGCGCGGATTAGTTTCGCTGAGGGGCAAGATCTCTGGGTGCGGGATGTGCTGAACGTGGGGATTGATCCCGTCTTTTTGCTGGCAACGCTGAAACAGCGATTTTTGGCCGGGGGTGGCCATCTGCTAGAACACGCGGCCTTTGAAACGGCAACCGTGCATCCCAATGGTGTCGTGATCCAAACCAGCCAAGCTCAGCTCACGACTCGCTTAATGCTAGATGGAATGGGCCATTTTTCCCCCGTGGTGCGCCAAGCCCGCCAGGGGCAAACGCCAGATGCGGTGTGTTTGGTGGTGGGCACTTGTGCGACGGGCATTCCGGCAAATACCACGGGCGACTTGATTGTGGCCTTTACCCCCGTGCAAAACCAGTGTCAGTATTTTTGGGAGGCATTTCCCGCCCGCGACGGCCGCACCACCTATTTATTTACCTACGTGGATGCCCATCCCGATCGCCCCAGCCTGACCGATTTATTTGAAGATTACTTCCGTCTGCTGCCCGGTTATCAAGGGGTGGAATTGGCCGATCTGGCAATTAAACGGGCCTTGTTTGGGTTTTTCCCCTGCTATCGCCAGAGTCCCCTGGCCCCCCAGTGGGATCGCATTTTGCCCATTGGCGACAGTAGTGGCAGTCAATCCCCCCTGAGTTTTGGCGGCTTCGGGGCAATGGTGCGGCATTTGCAACGGCTGACCCAAGGCATTCACGAGGCGTTGCAGGTAGAGGCATTGGAACGGCGATCGCTGGCCTTACTGCAACCCTATCAGCCCAACCTCTCTGTCACCTGGCTCTTCCAAAAGGCCATGAGCGTCGGGATGGATCAAACCGTGCCCCCCGACCAAATCACCACCCTGCTGACAGGGATTTTTCAAGATATGGCGGCCTTGGGCGATCCGGTACTCAAACCCTTTTTGCAAGACGTGGTGCAATTTCCGGCGTTGTTCAAAACCCTGACCCGCACCACCTTGCACCATCCCGGTCTGGTTTTGCAAGTGATTCCCCATGTTGGCCTGGGGGCGCTGATCGAGTGGTTGGGCCATTACCTCACCCTGGCGGGGTATGCGGCGCTCTATCCTGTGGGGAAACAAGCGACGAAACTACCGGTTTCACCGAAGGCCCAATTTTATTTGCGGCGATGGTTCGATGCGTTGCAATATGGAACGGGGCATGACTACGAAGGCCACGGGGAGTGATGGGGATGAGGTTTCCAGTCGGGCGACAGCTTTTTTATCAAGAAATTCAGCAACCGGATGACCAAATTCGGCTGGAGTATGCGGCGCTTTATATCGCTCTCGAAGAATATCCGCAGATGGAGATCGATGCTTATATTAATGCGATCGCGACGATGGCCGCAGAGATTGAGGAACGCCTCCCTGCCGAACGGTATCCCCTCAAAGTGTTGCGAACCATCAATGAGTATTTGTTTGGTGAATTGGGGTTTGTGGGGAATCGTCAGGATTATTACGACCCGCGCAATAGTTTTTTGAATGAGGTGATCGATCGCCGCACGGGCATTCCAATCAGTTTGTCGGTGGTGTATTTGGCGATCGCCCAGCGGTTAGACTTGCCGATGGTGGGGGTGAATATGCCGGGACATTTTTTGATTCGGCCCGTAGTGAACGAAATGGAAGTGTTTGTTGATCCGTTTCATCAGGGTGAAATTTTGTTTTTACAAGATTGCCAAACATTGCTGGCGGACATTTTTGATCGCCCCGTGGAGCTACGGCCTGAATATCTAGCAACGGTGTCGGCGCGGCAGTTGTTGGGCCGGTTGTTGACCAATCTCAAGGTGATTTATATCAATCAAAAAGCATTTCAAAAAGCTCTGGATATTCTTGATCGGCTGTTGCTGGTGTTTCCTGCGGTTCCGTTGGAAGTGCGCGATCGCGGCGTGCTCAACTATCGCCTGAATCGGTATACTGCGGCCCGCCAAGATTTTGAAACCTATTTGGCGATCGCCCCCACTGCCGAAGATGCCCAGGTCATTCGCGATATTCTAGAAGACCTGCCCGACGAATAACTCCTAGCCCCAAAATTATGGATTTTCCTGTTTATCTTTCCCTTGGCCCCTGGAAAATTCATCCCCACCTATTGTTTGAAACGATCGCCTATTCCACCGCCTTTCAGCTTTTGTTGCGGCACACTCGGCGCGGCGATGTGATTCCCCCGGCCCAGCGGAGTCTGGTGATGATTGGAGGCTTGGTAGGGGCGCTCGTCGGCACAAAACTGTTGGTGCTTTTGCAATATGGGGGGGCGATCGTGGCCCAGCCCGATCGCGTCCTGCAACTGTTGGTGCAGGGCAAAACCATTGTCGGGGTGTTGTTGGGCGGGGTCGTGGGGGTGGAAGTGACCAAAAAAATTATTGGCGTGAAGGTGGCGACGGGGGATGCTTTTGTTTATCCCTTGTTGGTGGGGACGGCGATCGGGCGCATCGGTTGTTTCCTCACGGGGTTGAGCGATCGCACCTATGGCATTGCGACCACGTTGCCTTGGGGCGTGGATTTTGGCGATGGCATTCCCCGTCACCCCACCCAACTCTATGAAATCCTCTTTCTGTTGGGTCTGCTGGTGGTGCTGCGCCGACCCAACCGCCGCCTAACGGAAATCGGCGATCGCTTTCGGCTGTATATGATTGCCTACCTTAGCTTTCGCCTTGCGATCGACTTCATCAAACCGGATTTTCACCCCCTCTTCGGCCTCAGTGCCATCCAACTCGCTTGTGTCCTTGGCCTGGTCTACTACTGGCCCCATCTGCGCCGTTTCCTCCGTGCCCCCGCCAAAACCTGACGACTAGGGCACCAACCGCCGACCCACAATCACCAAGTCACAGGTGCCCCGCTCAAACTCGGCAACCTTGGGCAAATAGCCCCACCGCTCAAACCCAAATTGTTCAAATAATTTCAGGCTGGGGAGATTGTCTGCAAAGATAAACCCCACCAGGGTTTTCAGGTGCAACGCTGGACTTTGGGCGATCGCGTGGTGCAACAATTTGCGCCCAATCCCCTGCCGCCGAAACTGGGGCGAAATGTAGATACTTAGCTCTGCGGTGGCATCGTAGGCCCGCCGCCCAGAGTAAAACGGCTGAAACCCCAGCCACCCGGCGATCGCCCCCTCTTGCTCCAACACCCATAACGGATGGCGATCGGGGGAATGGTGGTGGAACCAGGTCAACCGACTGTCTACCGAAACTGGCTCCAGATCTGCCGTGATTGTCCGGCAAGATACCGTGGAATTGTAAATCTCAACAATGATGGGTAGATCTGTTTCCCGCGCATCCCGAATCGACATATCCGTTTGAGTCAACATAGGCAACATTGCAAGCTATGCATGGAAGTTAGCATAAAGTGACATTGCGGTTGGTTCCTGGCGATCGCTCCAGAAAATGTTTGACAAATGCCCTATCCATCGGCACAATAGATAGTGCCCTGGAAAACGAGTTAATCGCTCCCAACGGCAAAACGAGGGACTGTAGTTCAATTGGTTAGAGCACCGCCCTGTCACGGCGGAAGTTGCGGGTTCGAGCCCCGTCAGTCCCGTTCTAAATTCACAACATTCGCTAAGTTGATCAGTTATGATGCGCCTTATTGATAAATGCAGATTGCCAACGAGAAAGCGCGATTGGGCACTGGTCTGCAACCAAATGTGTAGAAGCAAAGTCTGAAATAGCAGTTGCAGGATTGGTTCTGAGACAAGAAAAATCCAGAGGCGAATTCTGTGGCAGAATCAGGGAGTCTGGATTCCTCACACTGGCTTCTGCATCTCTCCAATTCAGACATCATGACCAAAGTAATTATTCAAATTCCTTGTTACAACGAGGAAGCAACTCTGGCGCAAACGTTGGCGGATCTGCCGCGATCGCTCCCCGGAGTGGATTGTGTTGAGTGGTTGATCATTAATGACGGCAGTTTGGATCGCACGGTGGAAGTGGCGGTCGAAAACGGGGTGGACTACATCGTCAATTTTGATCACAATCAGGGTTTGGCCAAGGCATTCATGGCAGGGTTAGAAGCCTGTCTGAAAGCGGGGGCAGACATTATTGTGAACACCGACGCAGACAATCAATACTGCGCCGACGACATTCCCGCTTTGGTGCAACCAATTTTGCTCGGTCAGGCGGAAATTGTGATTGGGGCACGACCGATTTGGCAAATCAAGCATTTTTCTCCAGCCAAAAAGCTGTTGCAGAATGTGGGCAGTTGGGTGGTGCAGCGAGCCAGTAATACGGATATTCCCGATGCGCCCAGTGGGTTTCGGGCCATTAGTCGCAATGCCGCGTTACAGCTCAATGTGTTTAATGAATACACCTATACGCTGGAAACCATTATCCAGGCGGGCCAAAAGGGGATTGTGACTACCTCCGTGCCCATCCGCACTAATGGTTATCTCCGGCCCTCGCGGTTGGTGAAGAGCATTCCGACTTATATTCAGCGATCGATTCTGACGATTTTTCGGATTTTCATGGCCTATCGTCCGCTGCAATTTTTCTTTTTGCTGGGGAGTGTGCCGTTTTCGCTGGGGACGTTGTTGGGGATTCGGTGGCTGCTGTTGTTCTTTGTGGAGGGGGCGTTGCGATCGCGGGTGCCGAGTTTGGTGCTGGCGGCTATCTTGATTTTGATTGGCTTTCAACTCTGGGTCTTTGGCCTCATGGCAGATTTGATGAGCGTGAACCGCAAAATGTTGGAAGATATTCAACTGCGGTTACGAAAAGCTGAAATTGATGATGCAACACGCCGCAATGCCCAAACCCAGCGCCAAGTGCTTTCTAAATGACCAGAGATTTATTCGCCCAGGCCGCGGTCGCCCAAATCCCCAAAATCCTGACCCTCTGCGATCGCAATCGACATAGCCCCACCTACGGCTGTTTTGATCGCAACTTCTGGCAATACAAAATCATCGATTTTCCCAGCGGCATGTCCCAGGAGTTTGTGCTGCCCCTGGCTTTGGCCTATCACACCAACTTGCCCGACAATCCCTTTTACCAACAACCGGCCCTGCGCGACTGGATCAAAGCCGGAATTCACTACGCGGCTCAGAGTGCCCATGCCGATGGCTCCTGCGACGACTACTTTCCCTTTGAGCGGGCGGGGGGCGCGGCGGCGTTTTCCCTCCTGGCCTGCATCGACAGCTATCAACTCATGGGGTTTGACGATCCGGCCATGCTGCGGTTTTTTGAGCAACGGGCCGACTGGCTGGCCAATCACCACGAAAGCGGCCAGCTCACCAACCATCAGGCGTTGATTGTGCTGTGTCTGGAGTTGTTGGCCCCACTGGTGCAAACAACCCGTTGGGATCGGGCGCGGGTGCAGCGGTTGGAGCGGGTCTTGTCTTGGCAAAGTGAGGAAGGCTGGTTCCAGGAATACGAAGGCTGCGATCCGGGCTATCATACGCTGACGATCGCCTGCCTAGCGCGGATTTACAATCTCCGGCCTGACCCCAGATTAAAAGAGGCACTGACCAAAGCGGTGCAGCTCGCGGCAGAGTTTATCCATCCTGACGGTTCCTACGGCGGCGAGTACACCAGTCGCAATACCTATAATTTTTTCCCCCACGGGTTTGAGTTGGTGGGTGCCTGGATGCCCGCAGCGTTGCAGATCAATGATCAATTTCTGGTGGGCTTAGGGAAGGGCTTGGCCCCGTGCTACGCGGATGATCACATTGTTGGACACCATACCTGGAATTATTTGCTGGCGTGGCGGGATTTTGTGCCGACTCGGCCTGCGCCCCAACCGCGATCGCCTGGACGCATCTGGCTGAAGAACGCCGGGTTGTTGATCGATCGCCGGGAGACTACAGAACTGTATCTTGCTCTCAATAAAGGTGGTGTGTTCAAGCTCTTTCGGGAGGGTCGCCTGATTGCCTCGGATACCCAGTTTTCTGTACTCGTCGCCCAAGGCCAGAAGCGCAAAAATGCTGTGGGTCATCTTGTCGATACCTATCAAGTTCAGGTGGAGGCAGATGCGATCGCAATCAAAGGCAACCTGGGCTGGGCCAAACAAAAACAAATGACCCCCCTCAACTTGATGATTCTACGGGTCGTCATGCTCACGGTTGGCCGCTTTTTCCCCAACTTAATCCGCAAACTCCTACAAAAACTCTTGATCACAGGCAAGCAAACTGCGCCCTTCCAATTTTCCCGCCAACTCCGCTGGCAAGATGGGCAATGGCAAGTGACAGATGAACTGGCGACAAGTTCCTGGCAGACTGTAGAAAGCGTACAACTCGGTTGCGATCAAACTTCCATCTATGTCGTCATGAGCCGGACGTTTCAGGCGGGGCAACTGTTGCCCTGGCTAGAATTGACCCAAACGGCAAAAGCCCTGCCCCCCGACAAACCACTTTCCCTTCTCCGTAGGCTCTAGCCCGCTTCCAAATTGGCGTTAATTTGGCGCTAATTTAACTTGGCTCTCTCCTTAAGCCGATTGCGAGTCCAGGAGCAAGTATGACTGGGCGCTTTTGGCTATTCGTTCTGTTCAATCGCTCCCATCAAGAGGACTTTGAGCATTGGGTATAAAACTTTTGAAGTCGTCAGGACTGCTTGACTCTAATCCAGTGGGGCGGTTGGGGCGAAATCCAAAAAATTGATATTTGGATCATGAACGCAAGCATCATTAACGCGATCGCGAACCTAATTTTAGGCTTGCTTTGTTGGACTGACTTGCCAATCTTCAAAATAAACCGGATTTAGCTTATTTCTTGATAGAAATAATTAAAAATGAGCTGCCTAAACTGGGCATTAAAGCCAATAGATTTAGATTGACTTAATGTGGGTTTCGAGCAAATTTTTGTAGATTTGGGACAATGCTGAAATTAGATATATTTCCGGATCAAGGACGATCGCAATGCCTACTTCGACGATTCAATCTCAGTCCGAATTGCTCATCAAAAATGTGACGGTGCTGCCATTTACGCTACAAGCCAATGGCGCGATCGACTTAAATCCTGGGGTGACTGATGTGCGGGTTGAGGGCGATCGCATTGTGCAGATCGCTCCAGAGCAGGTGCTACGCTCAGACTCCGGGCAAGTGATTGATGGGACTAACCAGTTATTGATTCCCGGCTTTGTCAATGCTCATGCCCATTCAATGGAAATTTTGGAAAAGGGCCGCTATGAAGCTTTGCCATTGGAATTGTGGATGCTTTATACCTATCCGCCCCTGCGATCGCAGCACTTAGACCCACGGCTGTGCTATTTGCGCACATTGCTGGGAGCCTTGGAAATGGTGAAAAGCGGCGGCACAACCATTCAAGATGATTTGATCGAGCTGCCCTACACGACACCCGAAATTTTTGATGCGGTGGCTCAGGCTTATCGTGATATTGGGTTGCGAGTGAGTTTGTCGCTCCACGCAATTAATCAACCGTTACATCACACCATTCCTTATGTCGGTCATTTCTTGCCTGAAGCTGTGCGCCGTGATTTGGAGGCTATGCAGGGATTGACGGATGAGGATTGGGTGGCGTTGTTTCGCGATTTGTATCAGCGGTGGCAGGGCAAAGATGGCTTGGTGACTGTGGTTCTAGCTCCTTCCGCTTCCCAGCGAGTGTCCCCGGCCTTGATGCACCGAATTCATGATCTGTCGGAGGAATATAACGTCCCGATTCACACTCATTTGCTGGAAACAAAGACCCAGGCCATGACCGGGCCGGAGTTGTATGGAGAATCGGTGGTGGCCTACGCGAAGCGACACGGCATCCTAACCCATCGCACTGCGATCGCCCACGGTATTTGGCTCACTCCGCAGGATATTGAATTGATTGCTGAAGCTGACGCGACTGTGATTCACAATGTGGTCAGCAACTATCGGCTCTGTAGTGGCGTTGCCCCAATTCGTGAATTGTTGGCTGCGGGGGTGAATATTGCGCTGGGTTCCGATGGGATGAGTTCCAATGATTCGTTTAACCTGTTTGATGTCATCAAAACGGCTGGCCTCACCCATGCGGTCACGAATGGGGATTGCGATCGCGCACCCAGGGCCGCCGATGTGCTGAAGTGGGCAACCTATGGTGGCGCGAGGTCAGCCCTGCTCCATGACGAAGTTGGGGCGATCGCCGTTGGCATGAAAGCAGATTTTGTTTTGTATGACCTGAATACGCTGAGTTTCACACCACGGGGCGAACTCCCTATTCATTTGGTTTATGCAGAACATGGCCAATCGATTCGTAAGGTTTTCATTAATGGCCAACTAGTGGTTGAAAATGGTCAGGTGCTGACGGTGAACGAATCAGAAATTCTGGCCGAATTACGCGATCGCTTACCGGAATACGAAGTCTATCGCACAACCATGTTGCAACAAGCAGAACGCCTGCGCCCCGCAATGGAACAAACCTATCAAAAAGCGATCGCCCAACCTTTTGCAGTCAATCGGTTTAGCGGTTGAACCAGCGATCAATCTACCAGGGCGATCGGGGGTAGGATGCCCCTCGCTTGCCCAGTGCCGATGGGGAGTTCTCCAATTTTTCTTCAATAAAAAGGGCAGACTCTAGTAGTCTGCCCTCAGAGGTTCAGTCAATCCTCTTTAATTGACGATTACGGGGTAGGATTTGTGCCCGAACCGTCAGGATTGGTGTTGGTATTGGTATTGGTGTTGGTATTGGTGTTGGTGTTGGTATTGGTATTGGTGTTGCCATCATCATCACCATCATCATCGCCATTGGTTGGTGTCGTGGTGTTCGACTCAACCTGTGTCGCTGGAATTTCACGCAAACCTGTCATACCAGGGAATACACGACTGGGTAAGCCAACGACTTGGTAAGCCGCAACGACTTGACCTTTCTTCTTCAGTTTGCGACCCCGAATCGCGCCCCGGTCTACAACCAGAATGCGATCGCCCTGCCGCTCGATAACGACTTCAGTTCTGACCTTCTTCGGTGCGTAGACGTAGTAAACGGTGTTGTTACCATATTGGTTATCATCATCGCCATCATCATCGTCGTCATTTTGATTTTCGAGGACGAGGTTGCGATAACCGGGATAGAACACAACTGAGTTGTTGTTGAAGACGGTCGTTGAGAAGACAAACGTGCTGCTCGAACTGGTTGTCGTTGAGCTACCACCACCGCTGACGCTACCACCACCGCTGATGCTGCCACCGCCGCTCACGCTCGAACCGGGCACAAACGTTGTCCCACTGGTTGTGGTCGTAATCCCGATCGTCGGAATCGTGAAGTTTCTGAAGTTGATATTGTCACCATTCACACTAAAGTCAACGGTGCCGTCGCTTTTGCCTTCAAATTGTCTGCCATTTTGCTCAAATTTGAAGTCTGTTGCACGACGAGAGGTGCCAGAATAAGCCACAGATTTATCACCCGTGAAGGCAACGTAGCCGGGGCCTTCACCCTTAATGCGATAATCGACACTCCCTGTCAAGGTATCAAAATTTAGCTCGTTCTTCTTAATATCGAAGGGGCCACCCAGCGTAATGTCTAACTGGCCAGTCCCTTGTCCTTCAATCTTGAACTCTCTGGTACCGGGTGTCCCAACACTTTCAACTTTGAACTTCGTTACAGATCCTTCAAAGGCCAGCTCTTCGCCAGGAGTGTAGGAACTGTCATCAACCTGAGCATTTTTGCCTTCAAAGTCAAACTTGATGCGCCGGCCCAGGGCAACCGTGACTAGGGTGGTATCACCACTACCAGGTCGCAGTTTTAAATCGGACGGGAGGCCAATGAAGTCACCAGTCAAATCACCTGCGAACGGCCCAACTTCCAAAACCCCTGTCCGCGATTCAAAGTTGGCACTGGAGGAACTGGATAGTTGCACATTCGTGATCGGTAAGAAGATCCGAGGGGCTGTGCCTGCTTGCCGAGGGCTGATTAAGCTGCCACCGGTTAAAAAGGAGGGGCTGAAGGAGGTCAGGGTGAAATCTAAGGCCGTGGGGATGTTTTGGAAGAAGACTGGAAAGCCACCACTGTTGAAGGCAACCCCAGAGAGCGCCCCTTCTAAGCGGCCTTTGTCACCCACGTCGGGGCGGCTGTTGTTGTTGACATCGGTAAAGCTGCTGGCATTGGGCAAAAACCGGGAGGTGGTAGTGGTGCCGTTGGGGGTCACAATCCGCAGGGTTTGAATCGCCGTATCGAACAGGACCGGCTGACCAGTGCGGGTTAATCCGGTAGTCCCTGTGGTTGTGGTCGTCGCGTTGACGCCACTGAAGAAAGCTGCATCTCCAGTGACGCGGCCTCCGGTAATGGGAATATCTGCACGGGCGACGCTGGCGATCGCCAAGCTACCGGCAACCATCCCTAAGCACGTCATCAATCGAGTTGTTTGGGTCATCACAGCAAACATCCTCTCAAATAGTTGGTGAATAAACAAAACACAGTAAGACAGGCACCCACGAAATAGGGAATGTAAAAACGTCCCTAGAAAATCTCAGGTCATTGAGCTAATCGTTACCTACAAATCCCCGTAGTCTCTGTAGAGTCTGGTGTTCTGGAAAAAGTTCCCCAGTTGCTCAAAAAAACTCTGACAGGTTTGCCCAGCGACTGCTTTAAACATTCCCTACTCCTCCGACGCAATTATCTTGCTAGGTGCCAGTGTGCTGATTGACACATTAGAATGTGAAGGTTGTACGAAGAACCCCGATCGTAATGGTGTCGTTATCTGGGTTATTGTTCGGGTTGAAGATTAAAATCACACCAGGAGTGATGCTGATGTTGTCACTCACCCGATAGCGATAAAATGCTTCGACGTGAGTGGTGCGCCCTGGTTGGCCCCCTGGCCCTGCGGCAAAGAGATTCCCATTGCTGGAAAAGTCAGGCACATTACGTCCGATTGGCAGATCGCTTTGGAAAATAGCTGGTGGTTGACCAACATAAATTGCACCCAAGTTGCCTTCTTTGAGCAAGTCAGGGAAATTGAGGAAGGCCATCCAGTTAATAGTCTCGACGTTACCGCCGCCAGCGCCTTGGAGTTCTGAGTTGGTGTAACCAGCCCAACCCCCAACTGTGATGCGAGGACTCAACCGCCAAGAAAGGGTGCCCCCGAAGGCATTGGTTTGAATCGGTGCCCGCACAAAAGGTGCAATTTGAGTTGGCAGCGCCACTTGATCATCCCCTGTACCCAGCCCTAAGTAACCAGTTGGGGAATAGGAATTAGCGTAGTGAAGGGCAATGTCGATCGTGTCTGTGGGAGCGATCGTGAGTTGGGCACCCACAGTTGTCCCGCCATTTTCCCCTCCAAACAAGCCGCCATTGGTTGGATCTTCAGGCCGATTGGAGAAATAGACCCCTTGTAAGGAGAAGCGAGAGCCAAGTTGCCAGTCAAAGCCAAGCCCTGCGTTTGCTCCGCTGCCACCGCTAGAGCCAATGTTTAAGACGGGGTTGCGCTGTGCAAGGAAGGAGAGGGGGCCTTGCCCTGCGCTTTCAATCCGGTTGCCACCCCGGAAGGCGTTGATCATGTTGACCCCTTCAGCCCCGACTAACACAGCGAAGTTGTTGCCAAAAAGATGGCGGAAGGTCAAGTCGCTCAATTGCACGGAGCTCCCCGTGTCGCCTTCGTAGCCCAGGAGGACGTTGTTGGTTAACAGGTCGGAATAGCTTCTGCCAGTCCCCGCATTGAGCCCTGTGAACAGCAAGCTGCGCTCGCTAAAGGCGGTGAAAAGGCTGAGTTGGACGTTGGTGATGACATTGACTTGGTCAGAGTTGTCGTTAAACTCGAAACCTGCCAACGAAATGTCAGGGCTGTTGCGGCCCTGAACGCCCATTACGACTTGGCCGAAGAGTTTGGTGGTGGTGGAAAACTGTTGTTTTTCCAGGGTTGCCGTGCGGACTTCTAAGGCATCGACGCGACCACGGAGGGCTGCCAATTCGGGGGCAAATTCCTCCATGAGTTTTTTGACTTTTTCCAGATCTTCCTTGGTGGCCAAGTCAGCGGTGGCCGCAGCCAGCAGTTCTTGGATTTTGTCAAGGCAGGCGTTTAACCCGGCAGCAAATTCGTAGCGGGAGAGGGGGCGGTTGCCACGGAAGGTTTTGTTGGGATAGCCCACAATACAGCCGTAGCGTTCTACGAGGGATTGCAATGCTTGGAAGGCCCAATCGGTGGGTTTGACATCGCTAAATTGGGAAACGGATGTCACTTGGTCGAGGCTCGGGGCGGCGGTTGCGGGGGCAGGGGTGGCCAGGGAACCAACGCCGTTGACTTCATCCATTAAGCTGGACTGGGCCAGGAGGGTGGGTGCTGGGGTTGCGCCCAGGCTGGCTTCAGCTGGATTTGACGTGGTTTCAGCCGCGATCGCGTTCCCCGCTGCCGACATAAAAAAGCCCAGTACTGCTGTGGCTAGCGCTGGGGATATGGTTCTCAAACCTGCTGGTGTATTTTTATTCATGATTACTCCTTCACCACTGACGGCAATGTCAAAACGAGTCGGAGATGCCCCTTACAATAGCGGCCCCTGGCGAAAGATGCCGCTAGAGTTGTCAACCAAATTGTAAAGGGATCTGCACTAAATTGACACAGCCTTGACACAACCATAGCCGATCCCGATTGATTCAGCTAACAGCATTTCAGGTGGCGGGGTTGAGATTTTGCAGTAACTCTTAACGAAAGCCTGCTGCAATTAAGATTGTGTAAATTTTGACAGGGCCGGAGAGTATTTAAACTGATTAAAAACGGATTAAGCTGCTCGGTTGTTTGGTGGCGATGAGCCGTTGATCTCGATCGCTCAATCTGTGGGCGATCGCCCGTAGTCCGGCGGCTTCACTTTTCTTTGCTTTAGTTCTGGGGGTAGCATCGTTGTCCGTTGATAGTTTTAAGTGCTTTTACGGTTGATGCTTGCGCAAAAATCATTGGCGTAGCGGCAAGGCAGATGGCCCACAACGGTTGTAAGATGAAACATTATTTTGTTCTCAACGCTTAAAGGCATCTTCCAATGGCGACTCATTGCTTTCCAGATTTTTCTGAGCAGGGTTATCAGATCGAGCGGGAACTGGGCCAGAATCGCGTTGGGGGCCGAGTGACTTATCTGGCCCAAAGTCATCAGTTGCAGCAAGTCGTTGTGATTAAGCAATTTCAATTTGCGAAAGGTAGTTTTCGGTGGGCAGATTACGACGCCTATCAACGGGAAATTCAGGTCATGCAAGGGTTGGCCCATCCGGGTATTCCTCGGTATCTTGACTCGTTTCAAACCGAAGATGGCTTTTGTATGGTGCAGGAATACAAGCAGGCCCAATCTTTGGGGGTGCCGCGATCGTTTCACTTCAATGAAATCCAGAAAATTGCGATCGCTTTGTTAAAGATTCTGGTTTATCTCCAGAGCCGGGTGCCCGCCGTGATTCACCGTGACATCAAGCCAGAAAATATTTTAGTTGACGAACAAATTAATGTTTTTTTAGTTGATTTTGGGTTTGCTCACATTGGCGATGGCGAGGTGGGGATCAGCAGTGTGGTCAAAGGCACGTTGGGGTTTATGCCGCCGGAGCAGTTGTTTAATCGCCAGTTAACCGAAGCGTCTGATCTCTATGGGGTGGGGGTGACGCTCATTTGTTTGCTGACGGGGACAAAATCGGTGGATGTGGGGAATTTGATTGATATTACCTATCGGGTCAATTTTCGCCATCTCGTTGCCAAATTGAGTGTGGGGTGGATGAACTGGCTTGAAAAAATGGTTGAACCCCGTGTGAAAGACCGCTTTCCCAGTGCGGCGGCGGCTTTGGATGCGATTCCGGCCCACGAGATGCGGCCCCCGGAAGCCCAATTTAGCCAGACGGAGTTGCAATTTGTCGCAACGCGATCGCGAGAACTGTTGACCCAATCGATCGCGGTGACCAATCCGGTGCCCGAAACTGTGTTGGAAGGCCGATGGGAGGTTGCGCCTCACCCCAGCGATCCGCCCCACACGCCGAATAGCCATGCCTGGATTTCGTTTCAGACGATGAGTTTTACGGGAAATCGGGCTACGAATGAGATTCGGGTGGATACTAGCAAGCTGATTCCGGGCAAAGTTTACAGTCGCCGGCTTTTGTTGCAGACGAATGCTTTTCCCCAGACTTATGGCGTGACGGTGACCGTGCGGACGGTGCCGATCGCCCAAGGTGTTGCCCAAAAGACGATGGGGGGGCTGGCGCTGTTGTTTGGGTTTTCGTTGGTGGTGGCGTGGCTGTTGACCCAGTTGGCGGTGGTGTTTGGGGCGATCGCGGCAGATAATATCGCCAACAGTTTTGGCTACGCGATCGGGGCAATGTTTGGCTTTGAGTTGGCCGCTTGGGGTTTGATGACGGCGGGGGCCAGGGCGGGGGCTCCTGCGTGCGTTGTCGCTGGGTTGGGGGTGTGTTTAGTGGCCCTGGGGTTGGTTTGGTCAGGGGCCGTTTTGACCCTCAGTGGGATTTTGGTAGTCATGATGGGGTTGGGGTTGGCTGCCGGGGCGATCGCGGGCGTGGGGATGGGCCTTACCGTCGAGTCTTTGGTGGCGCAGGGGGCGGCGGCGGGAAATACCACGCTCCTGGCTTTGCTGGTCTTGGGGTCTGCAAGCTGTCTGGGGTTGGGGCTGGTGTTGGGATTTTCCCACCCGGTGTTAACAGCGGTGTTGGTTGGGGCGACGGTAGCCTTGATTGGGGCGATCGCTCATACCGCATTGCGCCACCTCCGGATGGTCAATGAACGGCGACAAACAGAACGCTGGTTGATTAAACCCTGACCAGCTTCAACCCGTGATCCCCAGTCTGGATACAGCATCCATCGCGATCCTCGCTACAATAGTTCGCGCAGGTCTTCGTCCCCTTCTCCAGCAGGTTCATGGCAGCACGCAAATTTGGCCTTTCCACAATTGTTTTGGTTTCCCTCGGAGTTGGCCTCATCTTTGGGATTGTGCTAAATCTCTATTTCCCCGCGTATATTCAGCCGATTGATCATTATTTGCTGGCCCCAGTTGGTAAAGCCTTTTTGCGCCTCATCCAGTTTATCGTGGTGCCCATTGTCTTTTCGTCGCTGATTTTGGGTTTAACTCGCATTCGCCATGCCACCCAAGTTGGTCAATATTTGCTAAAACTCTTGACGTGTTATGCGTTGAGTAGCGCGATCGCGACAGCGCTGGGGATGGCAACAGCCACCTTGCTAAAACCGGGTGAGGGGGTGAAAAGTGCCCTGATTACAACCCTGGATCAACTGCCACCCCGCCAGTCTATTTTGGATTGGTTAATTAGTCTGATTCCAGTGAATCCATTGGAGGCATTGAGTACTGGTAATCTTTTACAAACGATTTTTTCTGCGGTGCTCATCAGTATTGGCATTCAACTTGCTAAGGAAAAAGCTCAAAGCTTTATCGAGTTTATTGAAAGTGTTTACGCGATTAGCGAAAAGATTTTATTTGTAATTTTGTATGTTGCGCCATTGGGTGTTTTTGCCTTAATTAGTTCAACGATCGCAACTCAAGGCTATCAATTAATTAGTAACTTATTCTTGTATGTGTCTGAGTATTTTGCGGCAGCGATCGTGATGCTGAGTCTTTATGTGACGAGTCTGTGGCTGTGTCAGATTGATCTCAAAGTGTTTTTCCAGACATTTGCTCCAGCGTTGTCATTTGCCTTTGGGACAGCCAGTTCGAATGCCTCCCTGCCTATCGTTCTGCAAAACGCCCAGGACTATCGCCTGCGGGAAGATTTGGCGGGTTTTGCCTTGCCGTTGGGGAGTGCCCTGAAACATGATGGCTCAGCGATTTTGCAAGGCTTCAATGCGCTCTTCATCGCCCAAATTTATCACGTCCCAATCACATCGGATTTGCTCTGGGCGATCGCGCTCAGTACGTTGTTAGTTTCCTTTAGTACCCCCGGCATTCCGGGTTCCGCAATCATTAACATGACGACGGTGTTATCCGCTGCCGGATTACCGTTGGAAGGGATCGCCATTGTTGCCGGAGTGGATCGGTTGATGGATGGCTTGAAAACCGTGCTGAATGTCTTTGGTAACATTTCCAATGCGATTTTTTTGAGCCGTTGGCAAGCAGATGAAACCCCCGGCGGGGAAGCAGCACTTGAGCGGGATGGGGCGATCGCTGATAACCAGCCGCACTAAGCCGCACCATTACAAAGCCAATCGCATCTCGTCCACGGCCACGGAGTCCCTGCCTCCGGCCAGAACCGATTTTTCTTGCCGCAACGATTTGTCTGAAGCGTTGGCCAGCGTTGGCTACCTCTGTTTTTCAACCCCTTCTACCAAAAAAATTAACCCCAATTCATCAATCCTTCCGCTACTCTGGTAGTAACGAGCGGGGTGCAAGCAACTTCGCGGTTGTGTTCGTTACTCTGCTCTGGATTGTTTCGAGGACTCTCACTATCGCTACAAAACATCTAATTAATCGCCAAATCAAATCTGCTCAAGTTCTTTTGATTGACCAAGAGAACAACAACCGGGGTTTGACTGATACTTATGAAGCTCTCAAATTGGCGGAGAGCGTGGATCTTGATCTGGTCGTCGTTTCTGGGGAAAAAGAAGTTCCCGTTGCGAAAATTCTGGACTACGGCAAGCATCAATATCAGCAGAAAAAGCGACAACATCAAAGTGCGCGCTCAACAGTTAAAGAGGTGCGCTTGCGGCCTAACGTTGGGGAATCTGACTATAGCCTGCGGATTAATCGCGCGATTTCATGGCTGGGGAAAGGTGACTCAGTAAAGTTCCAGGTGCGGCTCCGTGGGCGTGAGCACCAAAATCGTGAACGCGCAGTTGAGTTGCTTGATCGCATTGTTACTGATCTGTCCGTCGCTGGGAAAGTCCAGACGCTTGATCGGCGATCGCTGATTGTACAAATTATTCCTGACTAACAGCGTCAAATTGCTTGCCTTGGGCTAGTTGGTTGGCTCTGTGGGTAGTTTTGATCAACCGTCGATTTTGGTTGATTGTTTTTCCATGAGAAATTTGATTCTGACTACTTTTATTCAAAATTTGGGATAAAAAATTGGCTCAATTCTTTGGCTAGACTGGCGTTGATTTCACCGCAATCTCAATCAGTCAAAATCAAAATTTCAAACAATAAAATCTAGCTTGGAGCGCGATAGACGATTATTCAGTGCTTGTAAAAAACTGAAGTTGCTATCGTTATTGATCGTTTTGCGTGCTGTTTGGGGCCATCCCAGTGTTGTAACTCTCATTCAAAATTCCTTGTCTTGATAGAAGCAAACCTTGGAAGCGAGGGGCTCTCCTTGCTAGTTGCAAAATTAGGAAAAAGGGTAAGAAAATGAGAGGAATTCTACAAAATTGGGATGTCCCCTACTTTTTTTGAAGCCTCGTGGCGATCGCCCTAATTAAGGTATTGGTTTTGGTACGGTTGCTAGCGTTCAAGGGAACGACGGGGCAAAAAGAGCCGTCAACCAACGAATGATCTAAGACAATGAAATCTATCTTTTGTATGACTCCTAACCTGGCAAAGTTCTGTCTTTCTGTGGTTGTCTGTCAGCGCAAAAGCAAGCGTTAATTTGCTAATAATTAGCGATTCAACTGAATTAAAGTCTCAATTTATGGCAAACTCTCCTGTATTGAAAATTTCTAAAGCAGCCCGCTATCAAAATGCGGCATTAGAATATTATTTGGGGTTAACGAATTCTCCCTACCTTCACTATGGCTATTGGGACCCCTTACCTACGTCTGTCGATCAGCTCACACCTGCACGACTGCGGATTGCTCAACAAGCCTACGCCGATCGCCTATTTACGTATTTGCCCGCTGAGGTCAAAACAATCTTAGATGTTGGCTGCGGCATTGGGGGAAATGCAGCTAGCTTGCTGGCTAAAGGGTTCCGGGTAGAAGGGGTGGCTCCTGATCCATTTCAACAAACCCAGTTCTTACAACGGACTCAAGGCAACGCCAAATTTTATCTTAGTCGGTTTGAAGATTTGCCCTCCTCTGAGCAATATGATCTCCTCCTATTCAGTGAGAGTAGCCAATATATTGCGGCGAGTGATATTGCCATTAAGAGCAAGCAATTAATTCGACCTAATGGGTATATTTTGATTGCCGATATGTTTCGGAAAAATCCGGCATATCAGACAGGAATTTTTTCCAATTGTCGAGTGGTAACAGAGTTGGAAACCGCATTAACCGAGCAAGGTTTTCGGTTAATTCAGGTTGAAGATATTTCGAGCCAAGTTGCGCCCACGATTGATATTTGTGTTTACTATTTCCAAACATTTGGGTTCACTACACTGCAATATATTGGGCGGTTATTAGAGATTGCGGTACCGCCGATTTATCATCTGGGGCGGCTGATCTTTCGGCGGTGGCTCCAGCAACCGTTGGTGGAAGCAATGCAATCACGGGCAATTTTTGATCAGCATCTTTGCTACCAAATTCAACTCTGGCAGTTGTCGAGTTCGGCATCCACACCGGAGCGTGTGTAATCCTTTCCCCGCCTGTGTGTGTGGTGATTTGGAGGGGCAGGGCTGAGAGGGGTCGCCTGTTCCTGCTTTGGCTACGGCGTGGTGGGCGATCGCTGAGGTCACTGGAATGTTGGGAACCGTTGTTGTAGCCTGGGTTGCACAGGCTACCCGATCGCCGACGGAGGGCAAAATGCGTTGAGGCATAAGGGCGATCGCGGGTGCTAAATCTGCCCCAAATTGGTTCGCTTGGGTGGGGAGAAACTTGCTTGTTTTCCGCATCACCCAATGGATCAACCCGATTGGAGGATACCGCGATCGCGAATTCGGCAGTATCGTTATGAATGTGTAGAGTACAGACACTTGTGGGAGCCGATGGGGGTTTTATTCCGGCTCCTTATTTCTTTTTAAATCATCATGAATAGCGCTCTAGTCATCCGTTTACGGGTTTAAGGGGTTGGATTTTAAGGCACTAAATTGCATCGCCTCAATACAGTAACGTTTAGGTTCTTGGCATTCAGTTCCATTTTTTAGAGCGATATCAGACTAGGGTTAATGTCATTAACTCATCAGTCATTTCAAAGTTTGCGGTGACATTTTGTACGTCATCCAAATCTTCCAGGGCATCCATAAGTTTCAGGAGGCTCCGGGCCTGGTCTGGATCGGTCACTTCCAGCGTGTTGTTAGGGATCCAACGCAGTTCAGTTTGGGTGATTGTGTACTGATGATCGCGCACGGTTTGGTTCAATGCTTCGAGGTGAGTCGCCTCGGTAAAGGCTTCGGCGATCGCGCCCTCTTCCGTGTCAACAATCTCGTAGGTTTCTGCGCCCCCGGCTAAAAAGACTTCTAACAATTCCTCTTCTGAAATTTCCGTCACTTCGGCTTTGCGCCCTTTGCCTGTTTTTACCTGGGTCAAGGCCACAGCGACTACGCCCTTTTGGTCAAACATCCAGCCAACGCACCCCGTCTCGCCCAAATTGCCCCCATTCTTGCTGAAGGCCGCGCGGAGATCTGCCGCAGTGCGGTTGCGGTTATCGGTCAACGCTTCGATGAGGACGGCGACCCCGCCTGGGCCATAGCCTTCATAGCGGATGGCTTCCAGGGAATCTTGACTGCCCCAGGTGCCTGCACCTTTGGCGATCGCCCGATCAATATTATCGTTGGGAATGCCTGCGGCTTTGGCTTTGTCGATCGCGGTGCGGAGCTGAAAATTCCCAGCAGGATCGGCTCCCCCCGTTCGGGCCGCAACGATTAACTCTCGCGAAATTTTGGTAAAAACTTTCCCCTTGACGGCATCTACCCGTGCTTTTTGGCGTTTAATATTGGCCCACTTACTATGTCCTGCCATAATCTAACTGCGATCGCGCTGCATCATTGATATAAAACGTCCGCTTCCAGAATACCGAAAGATCTAGACAACTGACTGCACCGGGCGATCGCCCCCAGCAAATGTCCTTCCTCTGGGCGCTGGCATGGTGCTCTCTTGGTGGTTGATGCCTGCGCACACGTTTCGCTTTACACCGATAAACCTGATGGGGAAACACAAAACTCAATATCAACGTGTTTTTACTGAACCTTAACTAGGGCGATCGCCAAAAAATCAGTAATTTTTCACTTGAAATAAGTAGGCTTTCCCAGATGGGTTGGATCAGAAGATCCAAAATTTAATAAAACGAGTTTGCGCTTGCACTTTTGATGAAAAATATTATTTTCTATTAGCTGTTTTGTGGGTTCTTGGGTACTTTAGGCAAGGCACTCAGTGGCGCTTAGCTAGCAACTTTTATGGCAATTTTTTCAGCTTCAGAATCCTCTTCAGTCCTCGACCCAAAGGTTCGTGATATTTCTCTGGGACAGCGCACAACGACTCTATCCGACCAAGTTAGCGTGGGGCAACCAGATGATTACTTCCGATTTACCTTAAACAATTCAAGCAATGTGAAGCTTGATCTTAAAAACTTGCGGGCCGATGCTGATGTTGCCATTTTGAGCGAACAGGGGGAGGTGGTTGGTTTTTCGGCTAAGCGAAATCCACGGGCGAGTGAAAACATTCGGGTTAACCTCGCTCCGGGCACTTATTATGTGCGGGTTCATGCGATGGCAGGTGGTACAACCTATCGGCTCAGCTTATCAGCCAAAGGTCTGCGATCGCCCCGAGGTGGACGCGCCCCGCAACTGCCAGCCCCCGATGCGGATCGACCTGTGTTGGAATGGAATTCCGTCTTACTCAGAGCGATCGCCCAAGACAAGACTGCGCCCCCTGTTGCGGCCCGTGGTTTGGCTATCATGAATGTTGCAATTCATGATGCGATCAACTCTGTCCTGCAATTTTCCAAAGCCTATCGGGTCAACACAGTCAAAGCACCCGTTTGGGCCTCTGCGGATGGGGCCGTCGCTGGGGCAGCCTATCAAACCTTAATCAACCTTTTTCCCAATCAACGCGGCTTTTTTGATGCGTCTCTAAGTGCAGCCCTCGCTAAAGTGCCAGATGGCGTATCTGAGCAGTCGGGTTTTGACGTTGGCGTGGCAGTTGCTAACCAAATCCTGACTTGGCGCAGCACAGATGGTGCCGCTGCAAGCGTATCCTACACGCCGCCTTCTGGCTATGGGCAATGGCAACCCACGCTCCCAGGGTTTGCCTCAGCCTTACTTCCACAATGGCCGAATGTAACCCCCTTTGCCCTGCGCAGTGGTTCCCAACTGCGACCCGCTGGCCCGCCGAGTGCAACCAGTGCCCAATACGCCGCTGAAATTGCCGAGGTGCAAAATTTAGGCCGCAGCAACAGCACAACTCGGACGACTGATCAGACAGAAATTGCCTATTTCTGGGCTGATGGCGCTGGGAGCTATACACCTCCTGGCCACTGGATGGAAATTGCCGCTCAGGTTGCCCGGACAAAACCGCTCAGCCTATTCCAAGATACTGAGTTATTCACAACTTTAGGCGTTGCTCTAGCCGATGCGGCGATTGTCGCTTGGGATGCCAAATATCACTATAATCAGTGGCGGCCTATCACTGCGATTCGACAAACTTCAGACCCAACTTGGACTCCATTATTATCGACGCCGCCTTTCCCAGATTATATTTCTGGGCATAGCACTTTTAGTGGTGCTGCTAGCACGGTTTTGGCGCAGTTCTTTGGGGATGCGTATCAGTTTTCAACCACATCAATGGGCACGCCTGGATTGGTGCGTTCCTTCGGTAGTTTTTCGCAGGCTGCCAATGAAGCTGGCCGCAGCCGGATTTATGGAGGAATTCACGTTGAAAGTGCGAACCAAGATGGTTTGGCTGTAGGGCGCTTAATTGCCGACTATGCCCTCACCAAAGTTCTGAGTTAGGTAGTGAGAGCGGATGTCACCTTGGCAAATTGCCCTCATCCCCCAGCCCCTTCTCCCCAGGGAGAAGGGAAGCCGGATCAGCAGTCCCTCTATCCCAGGGAGAGGGATTTAGGGTGAGGGCGACAAAAGTGACACGCCCCGGTGGTGATTAGTCGCCTCGTTCCTCCAAATTGTTCCGCAAATTGGCTTCCTGGCGACGTACCGCTGCTAGTAATTCTGCATTTTGTAAGATGACTCCCACCTGATTATTGAACAACTCCATATATTTCTGATCGGTTTCATCAAAACTGGTTTGATAACAGAGGGGAAGCGGCTGTCCGTAAATGGGTTGTAAGTCGGTATCGCTGGAGGTTTTTTTGTTGACTAGTTGGGTCACGCCCATGAGTTCGCCGTCAGGATTAAAAACAGGCATACACAGTAAACTACAGGTGCGGTAGCCCGTTTTTTGATCGGTTTGTTGAGCTATTTCTGACCCTGGAAAATCATAGAGATCAAAGGGAATATTGAGTGGATGCCCTAACTCAGCGGTCTTGCCTGCAAAGCCTTCGCCAATGCGAATGCGTAACTCTTGGGGGTGGCCAGTTTCAGTTGCAATCTGAGTCCAGAGTTCGTTGGTTGTGCGATCGCATAACCACAGAGTACTGCGATCGGCCACCATCAAATCTTTAGCGGCGGCCATCACTCGTTTGAGAATTTCATTGGGCTCTAAACTACTTTGGTTCACTGAGCGAGTTGCAGCCATGAGGGCCGCCGCAACCCGTTGACCACGCGCGGTTTTGTGGTACGAACAAAAGCTTTCTAAAATCATTTGAATGAGGGGAGCATTGGCGGCAAATTGTTGTTCATCTGTCGCTGAAAAACCTGCCATATCAATGCGATCGCTCAGTGGTAGTGTGCTATCAGTGTTGGCTTGTAACTTGTTAATCAGTTGAATAATGGCAATCAGTTGGCCTTGATCATTGAATAATGGAATGGCCAGCATGGTGTAGGTACGATAGTGATTGCGGCGATCGTAGTTTTGGGCCGTATTGGAGCGAGGATCATCATAAAAATCATAAGGAATATTAATAATTTGCTTGGTGCGAGCAACCTCCCCCACAATACCTTGATCGGCGGGAACTCGAATTTCCAAACTGCGATCGCTCTGTTCTGATTCCGCTACAATTGACCACAACTCATTCCGTTCTTCATCAAGCAAAAAAATTGTGGTGCGATCGGCTCGCAGGGATGCGCCAATCTTAGTTGTAATTGAACGGAGAGTTGTGTCTAAAATATCATCAAAACCTTGATTATCCATGACCTGATTGAGCATGGATAATGTTTGTAAAACTACACTCTGAGGTTGGTTCTCGGCCTGTTGTTTCATTGCTTCAAATTGGCGGGCATTGTAGATGGCAATGCCAACTTGAGCATTAAAAATTTGCATGTATTTTTGGCTATTCCCGTCGAAACTTGCCTGAAATTGTTGGGGTGCGGCAGGCCAATCTGCTGGGTCATAGGCTGGAAACTCGCCATAGCGTCGCTTATTCACCAGTTGAGTCACTCCCAAAAGTTCTCCATTAGGGCTATTCACTGGCATACATAGCAGGCTGCAAGTGCGATAGCCTGTTTTGCGATCGGTTTCTTGCGCCGTGGCTGAATCGGGATGATCATACAAATCAAAAGGAATATTTAAGGCTGTTTGGGTACTGGCGACAATGCCTGCAAAGCCTTGACCAACGTTAATCCGAAGTTCCTGAAAGGTGCCATCTTGAAATGGGATTTTAGTCCACAGTTGATGGGTGGCGGCATCTAATAACCATAGGGTTGTGCGATCGGCATTCATCAATTTTTTGGCTGCTTCCATGACGCGCCCGATTACATCTTGGGAATCGAGGCTACTTTGAGAAACAGAACGAGTTGCTTCTGTTAAGGCTTCCGAGGCTTGCAACCGTTGGGTCAGTTTATAGCAATCTTGGCAACGAGCTAAAATTCGCAAAATAGCCGGTGAATATTCTTCTAATTGGCGTTGATCAAAATGTGAAAAGCCTTGGGGATGGATGCGATCGCTCAGGTCAAGATTGGACTGAATTTTGCTGCGACCTCGCTGGATGGCACTAGAGCGTCGTAATTTATTGGCTAAGTGTACAACGGCAACAATATTGTGGCGCTGATCAAGAATTGGATAGCTTAATTCGCTATAAATATGATAAGTCTGGGAGAGGCGATCAGTTTCTAGCCCTACCATTTTTGTGATGTTGGTGACTTGGCCACCATCATCTTTATTCGCAATAATTTGAATTTCGGGTAAGGCGGCATCATCATACCGAGCTACAATTGACCAGATGTTATTCTTCTCTTCGTCAATAAAAAAGATTGTAGTTCGATCTGCACAAAGTAATTCACCCATGCGTAAGGTGATGGATCCCAAAATTTCATATAAGATATCTGCAAAATCTTTGCCCTCCATAACACTCAGCATGGAGAGTAACTTTTGCTCTTGGCTCGAAACAACTTGGAGAAAATCTGCCTGTAAATCGGTGATGGATTTGTTGATCCAATTTTGATTGAAAATTGTGCTGTAAATATAATTACTAACTTTAAGTTTTCCGGCTTGTTTAACCACTAATCCAGAAAGACGAAGTTCAAGTTGTTCGGGGCTATCGTTTGCATCTAGTGCTTGCTCTTGTAATAGCTGTTGATAAATTGACAAGACTCCTCGGCTCCGTTGGCTGATGCGCACAAGGCGATCGCGAATGGCTTTGAGGTGGGGCGGTTCATCATTAGATTCCCAGTTGTCAATAATATGGGTTCTGACTAAATGATCAACCCAGCTTTTACCATGATTTTTAGTCCAATTTTCAGTGGTTTGTAACGGTGTTGCATAGGTATGAATAAGCTTACAAATTTTTTGGGTTAAAAAGGGTTGTCCCCCTGTCCAAGAAAGAATGTAGTTTAAGATTTGGTAGGGATCATCAATGAGGTTTGTTAGTCCTTCTGCCAAAGGCTGAATTTCTGAATATTGAAAGCCATTGAGTGCAATAGCTCGTCCAATGTTAAATGGTGTTCTATTTTTGTCCTGAATTAAATCCGATGGGGTTGCAACACCAAAGAGGGCAAAGGTGAGCCGCTCGTATTCATGGCAGGCTCGAATGAATGCAAAGAAGTCTTCCGTTCTAAAACTCAGGCTTAAAACGCTATCAATTTCATCAATAAAAATAACAATTTTTGAGTGAATCGACTCTAACAAAATTTGCTCGATTAATTCACTTAATCGTTGAACTGGCGGCAGGTATTCGCGATCGTGAAGCCAACTACGTAAGTCTAACTGGAGGTTAAAGCCGGTGACTAACCGCCGCATTAATCCGGCATACCATTGATCGGGTGTAATTTCTTGGCTGCCAATGCGATTGAGATCGATCGCGATGCCAGTAATGCCGTCTGCTTTGAGTCGATGCATCGTTCGAACGCGGAGACTGGTTTTGCCCATTTGCCGTGAGTTCAATACATAGCAAAACTCTCCAGCTTTTAAGCCTTCGTATAACTCGCGATCGGCTTGCCGCACAACGTAGCTGGGCGTGTCTAGTGGTAGATGGCCACCGACTTTATAAGGATAAGAGGATGGAAAAGAAGTCATGGGAGATGCGGGGCCAAGGAGCAGTGGAATGAGCTTAGTAATTGTTACTTAGGAATTATGACTGGGCTGAGAGGGGCGGCGCATTGAGCCGAGATGGCAGGATGGAACCGGCGCTAGTGATTGTTCGTTCATAACTACAGTCATTTAAAGTCGATCTCTGAAATAGGTACGATATAGTTCAAAGCGAGGAGTGACTTTATTTCCGTGCAATTGGACGAGTCCTAAACTATGAAGTTTAAAGGCAAGAATCGATTCTAATTCAACGGGACTTTTACTGAGTAGAACGGTTTGATAGGCTGTGGCTAACTCAAGATGTTGGCGTAAGTTCCACAGATGTCGTCGCAGGTGATCGCCATAAATTCCAGCTTCGGTGGGGGCTGATTGAATGAGTTCTGGTAGGGTTAATTGGTTTTGGGCCAGATGATATAGGGCAAGGCGAATTAAATAGGGATGACCACCCACGATCGCCATCAACATGTCCACTTGGGCGGCTGTCCAGTTAAGCCGATGGCGTTCTACTAAACTGTGAACTTGTTCGGTACAAAATTCAGATAATTCAATCGGTAAACCGACGTTGAAGGGGGATTGATTCACATCCAGGGGAATGTAAACTTCTGTGGAATGGACAACAACTAACCGCAACTTTTCCCATAAACAACTGTCGCTGCTGCCATAGCCAGCTTCTTCGTACCAGGCTCGTAATAGACCGAAAAAGTCATCAGCAATCGTGGGATGTTGAAAGATGCGATCGACTTCATCAAGACCTAATACCAGAGGGCTATCAATTTCAGATAATAAACAGTCTTCGAAATAGAGGGTGCAGTTATCTTTACTGCCGTAGGTATCTGTCCAGTAATTCTGAATTGGATGGGGCGATCGCAATTTCCGGGCGACTCGGCTACAGAACCACTGCAACACTGAATCCAGACTTTGAAATGTACTGATGTCCGCATGTTGAAAACTCAATGGCACAGTGTGGTAACCGTGTTCGCGGGCTTGATAAAGAATACGGGACATGAGGGAGGTTTTGCCCATTTGGCGGGGGGCTTTGATCCGAATGAGGGTGCCCGGTTGCACAATCTCTCGGTAGCAGAGGGCTTCGTGGGGAATGCGCTCGATGTAAAAATCGGAGTCGAGCCGAACTTGGCCTTGGGGTAATTCGGGGTCGGCGGTGGGAGAGGGGAAGAGCGTGGGCGTTGGTTGGGGCGGGGCCGATCGCGTGGGGCTGACGGGTGCAAGGCTGGGGCTTACTTGTTCTGGCCAGGGGCGGTGAGTTTGGAGGCTCAGGGTGAGCACCTGGATCAGTTCGGGGGTGTCGGCGGGCGATCGCCATTCGCGCTGCGGAATATTGTGCAACAGGTTGCGCAAGTCATGATTGAGGCGAAATGTGGCTGGGCAGTTGACTCGAATGGGCAAGAGCAGCAACGCCGCCGGATCGCGATTGGCCTCTCCCGGCTGGGCAAAGGTGCGCCGTAACCGTTGTGCTTGGCGCAATTCCTCGACGACCATTTCACTCATGGCTGCGATCGGGGAAAGTAACAGTAAAAAGGCGCTACATTGCTGCAAACTAGCTTCCATTTGCCCTAACCAATCCTGCTCTGGCAAGGGCTGGGGCGGGGCCAGAAAGGCTTCGTGGCCAGCAGCGCTGATTGCCTCGCACAGGGCTTTGGCCAAGCTTATATCTGGTTCCTGCTGCCGATAACTGATAAACACTCTTTGACGCGGCGGCTGAAGGCTGGGATGCACGGCTGACCGTTTGGCAATGCGTTCTAACGCACCCCGAAATTGCTTTTTAGTAACTTTTTCGCCACAAACCTCCGAGAGTTTGCGCCACAGGCGATACCCGACGTACTTTTCAACATATTCAGGGTTTTCTGGATAAATCTTGTCGTAGGTATGTCCATGCCATGAGCCAATGAAGACGGCGCGTTCGAGGTCGCTCAGGTATTTGCCGGTGTGAGTATAGAGGAGTTGGTCAACGAATTCAATCGCTTCTTGGACATCCATGACGGTGCTACAGGGAAATTGGCAGGACTGAGGAACGGTGCAGGACGGATGGGCAGGGCGCACCGGGGGAGGCTTGGCGAGCTGGCTTGATGCAGATTGTCAAGAATGGCTGACGAGCGGGGGGCGAAGTCAAGGTTTTAGCCTTTGTGCTAGTGGCGCGATCGCCCTACTTATGTCTATGGATTCAGGCCCACTACTATTTTTTGCGTCAGAATCTTTCTGTTGTCTAAATTCTAGTCGGAATCATCTTTATGGAGTCGATCAAGATCACAGAGATAGGTTGATGTAAATCAAAATCGGTGCAATTATTTAAGCCGATTTGTCATGGTTTTGTAGCTCAGGTAAGGGCTGATTTGCGTTTGTTGATGGGTTGTTTCAATGTCTCTGGTAGACTGTTGAAGGTCACTTTCTGGCTATTGGAGTGAGCGCTTGCCCAAGGCGATCGCACTGAGTAAGTATGAGGTTTTATGAGGTTTTTTGATAGGTGATAGATATAACGATTACTACTTTTCAACATCACATTCAGTGTTGATCTTGATCACAAATTGTTTGAGTTTTTTTGGTTCCCGTTGAACATAATATTCGGCACACTAGAAACAGGATGAGCGAAGGCCAATTGCACTTTAAGCTTCAGTCTGAGTGAAATTGGACAGAACTCACTGCAATAGCTTCGGTTCGTTTTGTGGCTGAAGTCCTAACTCCCTGCCCCCATTCCGTTGCCGAGGAGGCATCTATGTTTTACCGCACTACTCCCCTTGTCCAACATTTCACTCGGCGTTTGCAAGCAAGCTACACCGGTTTATTTGGCGCGTCGCCAACGGGTGCCTATGAGGTTGTTCTGCAAGTGGCCCAGACGGCTTTATCCGCGATCGCCCGCACGGATGCGGCCTATCACAATGTCGATCACACGGTGCTGGTGGCCACGGTCGGGCTAGAGATTTTGCACGGTAAACACCGGCTGGAACAATCTGTGACTCCCCACACCTGGGCCAACTTTATCGTGGCGCTCTTGTGCCATGACATTGGCTATCTCAAAGGGATTTGCGCTGCGGATGATCCGGTGCAACACCGTTATGCCACTGGCGTGGGGGATGGGGTTGTGGCGATCGCGCCAGTAGCAACCGATGCCAGCCTCACTTCTTATCATGTAGACCGGGGCAAAGTGTTTGTGGCGGCCAACCTGGTGCAGTACGCTGGGTTAGATCTGGCCCAGGTGCAACAGTTTATTGAAATGACGCGGTTTCCGGTTCCGTCTGATGCTGCGTACCAAGCGACCCAAACCTTGGGGGGGCTTGCGCGGGCGGCGGATCTCATTGGTCAGTTAAGTGATCCTTGTTATCTGGAAAAATTACCCGCGTTGTTTCAAGAATTTACGGAAACAGGGGCAAATTTGGCGCTGAACTATCACCACGTGAACGATTTGCGGGCGGGCTATCCAGCGTTTTTCCACGGTGTGGTGCAACCGTTGATTTTGCCAGCGACGCGGTATCTCCAGGCGACCCGCCAGGGCCAAATTACGTTGGCCAACCTGTATCGCAATGTGGCGATTGTGGAGCAAGAAAGGGCAACGCAAGCGTCGGGCGATCGCGAAACTTTGCTAGATGCTTCTGGCCGCCACCATGTGTTTCTTCACGATACGCCCCCTGCCCCCCTCTACCCCCCAGATGATGCCGCTTTTTTTGACCCCGCAGCAGGATTGAAACATCACCGAGTTTAACTGGATTGAGGTTCCGAGACGGGGGTTTCAATGCTGCTGCGTTCTAAATTTTGGTTGAGTAAGGTCTGAATCAAGGTGGTGACGCTGGGTGGGGTGGCTGTGAACCGCACTAAAAAACAATGGGTGGAATGATCGAGTTTCCGGGTGACTTTGGCGTACACATCTTCTGACACCTGCGATCGCTCTGGGCCAGTCAAGAAGCGCAGTTTGAGGTTGGTCAAGACATCAATATGATGATCCGTTTGGAGTTCTGCACTCGACTCGGACAAGCGCGTAAACGTACCCTGAAACAAATTACCGATCGCGTGTTTACCTTCCAGAATGGTGTATTCCACCACCAACGCAGGGTTAAGGCGCAACAGCGCATCTCCAGGTTTGGGCAAAAAGAGATCGAACGGGCCACCAATTCCCCCCACATCGTAGAGCATGATCGGTTCGCGGATTCCCTTGGGCTCGACTTGCAGTTGCCCATCAATTTGCACCTCGCAATGAGCCTCTTTGAGGGTTGCTTCGGAAATCAAAATTTGGCCCCCCACGGTGTAGGACTCGATCCGGGCCGCGAGGTTAACATGGTTCCCGATGACGGTGTATTTGGCCCGCTTTTGAGAGCCGATGTTGCCCACCACCACTTCCCCCGTGTTGAGGCCAATGCCCATTTCAATAGTGGGCAAGCCCAGTTGGTGATTTTGCTCGTTCACGTTGGTCATGGCCTGTTGCATGGCAATGGCACAGGCGATCGCCCGTTGTGCGTCATCCGGTCGGTTGATGGGGGCTCCAAACATAATGACCACCCCATCCCCCATAAACTCATTGATGGTGCCCTTGTAGCGATCGACCACATCCGTCATCACACCCAAATAAAGGTTGAGCATCGTCACGACAGTTTCCGGGGGTAACGATTCTGACAGCGCCGAAAAGCCCCGCAAGTCCGACATCAGCACCGTCACCTTGCGCCGCTCCCCGCCCAGTTTGAGCCCGCCCGGAGTTTCCAACAGATTGGCAACAACTTCGTCAGTGAGATAGCGCCCAAAGGTCTTCCGCATTTCTTCTGCATTGTGGGCCAAGTAGCCAACAACCAAGAAGGACGCGCCCGCTAGGCCCAAAAAGGCCGGAACGGCAGGAATCCACCAACCAGCTAAAAATGCACCATAGACGCTGGTGGCCAAACACCCACTGGCCAGGAGCAATCGCCAACGGCGGAGGAATAAAAACTGGTGTTTCTGTTCGGCAGGCCGTTTGACCCAACAACTGATGCCCCCGATCGCCGTCCAACCAAAAATCCACAGCCACTCGGCCCACTCTGGCCAGGTTTGGATCAGTTCGCGATCATTCATCGCCGCCGACAAAATTGTGCTGATCAGATTGGCGTGAATGATGACACCGGGCGTGCGTTTGGGGGTGCCTAACAGTTGGGTACTGTAGGGCGTGTAGAACAAATCTTTGTCACTTTCGGCAATGTTGCCAATCAAGACGATGCGATCGCGAATTAACTCCGGGGGGACTTCATTCCGTAAAACCGCCATGACCCCAACCGTGCGGAAATCTTTGATCTCGCCCCGGTAGTTGAGCAACAGTTGGTAGCCCTTGGCATTTTCTCGGACGTACCCGCCATCATTGCCGCTAAACGGTTGGAAAATGGCTGGCCCGGCAAAAATCCGCTCATCTTCTGTAAGGTTGCTGTCTACCCCCTGTTGACTGAAGTATCGATAAGCCAGCTTGAACGCAAAACTAAAAATGGGGTCGCCGTTGGGATCGTTGGCCGAGAGTAACCCCCGCCGAATGCGCCCATCCCGATCCAGGGGCAAATCATTCGCCCCAACTTGATCCAGCTTTTTTAGAGCAGGGGGTGGAGCCACGGGTGAACTGTCGACACTTTTGCTGACTTTTTGCACCCCGATTAAGTTAGGGGTACTTTCAAACACCTTGACTAGGTCGGCGTGGCCTGGTTCGTAGACCAAATCACGATAAATATCGAGCCCGATCGCACTGGGCCGGTGTTGCTTAATATTCTGGAGAATGCGGGTCAAAGTAGCGTCGTTCATCGGATATTGCTTCAATGCTTGAATATCCGGTTCATCAATCGTCACTACCAGGATCCGCTCGTCTACCGGTTCCCGTGGACGCAACAAAAACAGTTGGTCGTAGGCATTTAACTCAAGCAGTTGGAGCAAACCCACGAGCCGCAAGGCAATCACGACTCCGGTGACACTGGGGACTGCAATCAACACGCCACGCCAACGCCACAAAGTTTGCTTAATCTTGGGCACCATAGACTCTGCCTATCAACATAATTCGGCTCTCTTGCATGATGCCATTGGCCCAGGCGATCGCCCGTCTAAATCATGCAGGGCGCAGGGTTCACCCAAGCCGGAGAGCCGTGTGCTTAGCGCTTGGCCCTAGTCCGATGAGGTGTATTTGCGCCGTAGAACTGCCGCGAGAACTGGAATCAGGAGATGCAGCCGTTGGTGATGCCCATCAGTCATGCTGCTGTTGCCAAGAAGCAACCTGGCTAACACTAATGGTAATCAATGGAGAATACCGTGTTTCGGTGGGTAGCCCAGAGCGATCGCCCCAGCACCCCAAACACGTTCCCTTCCTATTATTAACGGCCTTCTCCTCACTCTGCCATGAATTCTGTCGATACGGCCAGAGGCCAAAGCCGCTTTATTCTTGGCTGAGCCTTGCACTGAGGACGGGGGCTTGCACCAACTCGCCCAGCCCAACTGACCCCAGCAATTCCGCCCAGGCAGTTTTGGCCTGTTGGCTGTTTCCCTGTTGGGCTCGGAACTGTGCCGAGGCCACAAGCGCGTCATACCAAATGCCGTTATTCGCCAATAAGGCCGCTTGGGTGGCAATGTCTGCTGTTGCAATTTGTTGCATGAGGCCGGATTCAAGCTGGACGCGCTCGATCCAACCTTCGACACTGGGGTTGGCACTTTGGTTTTTGCGGCTGCACTGCACCACCAGATACCAGTGATATTGCTGATTGAGGGCCAAGGCTGGCGCTGCTTTGGGTAAGGTAAAGCTCACGATACCCGCTTTGGCTGGGAGGTCTACGGTGGTTTCGTAGACGACATCTTGATCTTGATTGCCTAAGATTAAAAAGTTGGCTTTGGTGGCTGGCCCTTCGGGTAAATACCAGTGAAATGTGGGGTGGGTGCTGAGGGTCAGGCCGGGTTGCTTGCCGGGAATGAGAGATTTGAATTTGGTGATGTCTCTCAAACAGGTTTGGCCACGGGTGGCTCCCCCGGCGCTGGGGGGGGCTTCACCTCGGTTGGGTGGCTTGAAGGCTTGGCTGAGTTTGAGCGGGGCGGTTTGGCCGGGAAACAGTTGGCTGCTGGCATGGCTGGTGGCAGGATTGGCGTTGGCTGCTGATGCACCCAAGGTTAGCCCCAGGCACAACACTGCAAGGGAAGCCGCACGATAGGGCAAGATTGATAGTCCACTCATAGGTTTAGTTGCCTCTAGGATTCTTAGCAGATAGAGAAAGAGCTAATGCGGTTGGAAAAAGGCGGTGCTCAGGAACGCTGAGGTTTGCTTGCAATCACAGTTGGGTAGTTGGGTAAATGATGTTTCGGTTGGCGATCGCCCAGGAAAGCATCAACGCAATAGCACGGTGTAATCTCAAGCAAGAGGCACATCGTTCGCGAAGTCCACTCGGTACGTAGCGAAGTACAGTTAGTTTCCCCTGGCAACCTTAAAAAATTAAGGCGGAGCCACGGGCTTTGGGGCGTTTGATACCTATTACCACACTGTGCTTGGGAACAAGTCCAGATTTTTATCACAACTTGTCAAAAATTTTAAATTTTGACGAGATAAAACCTGCTGTTCCGCTTCAGGTGCGGTGCCATTTGGTCAGGCCGCCGGGTTGGTCAATGAGTGTAATGCCCTGGGATTGGAGTTCATCCCGGATGCGATCGCCCTCCGCAAAGTTTTTGGCCTTGCGGGCGGCTTGGCGTTGTTGAATTAATGCGTCAATCTCATCATCGGTTAGGCTGGGGGTTGCGGTGGATGCTGCATCATCTAAACCAGGGGAGGCTTGCACCTCCAGACCCAAAACCTGGGCTAATTGTTCCAGGGTTTGCCAAATTTGTTGTAACTGGGGGATGGGGAGTTCTGGTTGGCCCTGGTGAATCAGGAGATTCTCTTCCCGCCGAATGGTTTTGGCCAGTTCAAACAGCACGGATAGTGCGACTGGGGTGTTGAAGTCATCATCCATTGCCGCGTTGAAGCGGGCGATCGCGTCTGCATCCAGGGCTACTTTTTCCCCCGTCCAACCGGGCAATTTGGCAAAGGCATGATGTGCCTGGAGCGCTTCGGCCAGCGTTTTCCAGCCATTTTCTGCCGCTTGAATGGCCGCCTCAGTAAAGTCGATGGGGCTGCGGTAGTGGGCTTGCAACACAAAGAGGCGCACGACCATCGGGTCGGTGTTGGTCAGGAGCGATCGAATCGTAGTGAAGTTTTTCAGCGATTTCGACATCTTATCGCCCCCGATTTTCACGAAAGCGTTGTGTAGCCAATAGGTGGCCAACGGTTGCGCGAGGGCGGCCTCTGACTGGGCAATTTCATTTTCGTGGTGGGGAAAGACCAAATCTTCGCCGCCCGTGTGAATGTCGATGCGATCGCCCAACAATTCCCGCACCATCACCGAGCATTCAATGTGCCACCCCGGACGCCCCGGCCCCCACGGCGACTCCCACGCGGGTTCTCCCGGTTTGGCCGCTTTCCACAGCGCAAAGTCCAGGGGATGCTGTTTCTTCGCTTCCGTTTCGTCGCTCACCCGGCCACTGGCCCCGGCTTCCAGTTGATCCAACTTCCGGCCCGACAGTTTGCCATACCCCGGAAACCGCTCCACTGCGTAGTACACATCGCCCCCCGCTGGATAAGCAACGCCTCGCTCAATCAGGGTTTCAATAAATTTGATGATTTGGGGAATCACTTCTGTGGCTTTGGGATAGGCATCGGCTGGCATGACATTCAAGCGGCCCAAATCTTCCAGATAGGCATCAATATATTTATGGGTAATTTCCTGCCAGGGTGTGTTTTCTGCTTGCGATCGCCGAATAATCTTGTCGTCAATATCCGTGAAATTCTGGACATAGCGCACGTCATACTGCCGCCACTGCAAATAGCGCCGCACCATATCCCAGCCAATATACGATCGCGCATGGCCCAAATGGCAATACTCGTATACCGTCACCCCACAGACATACATCCGCACCTTACCCGGTTCCAGGGGCTGAAATTCTTCCTTTTGGCGCGTAAGCGTGTTGTATATCATCAAGGGCATAGTTCAACCTGATCCACAACGAGATGAGCAATAATGAAACAATGGGATGAAAAGCAACCAACCAACCAGTGTATCTGTTAAGTTATGGCCGTTGCGCAAAATCCTTGAATGGGACATTCCCGAACAACGCTAAACTAAACAGACATCCACCTGGGGCCAAAATTCTGGTATTTTGGCAGCACCCGTCCCTGTGTTCTCCATTATTTTCTGACGTTTCGCCCATCGACGCTATGCAAACAGCCGCGACTTCCGACTCCGCTTATTTGATGGACGCTCCCAAAGTTGGCTTACCCGTCACAATCATCACCGGCTTTTTGGGCAGCGGCAAAACCACATTGCTCAACCACATTCTCTCGAACCAGCAAGGGCTAAAAACTGCCGTACTGGTGAATGAATTTGGTGAAATCGGTATTGACAACGAACTCATTGTCTCCACTGGCGAAGATATGGTGGAGCTGAGTAATGGCTGTATTTGTTGCACCATTAATAATGATCTGGTGGATGCGGTCTACAAAATTTTGGAACGGCAAGAGGCGATCGATTATCTCGTGGTGGAAACCACAGGTCTGGCCGATCCGCTGCCTGTGGCACTCACCTTTTTGGGCACCGAATTGCGGGATATGACCCGGCTTGATTCGATCGTGACGGTGGTGGATTGCGAAAACTTCAGTCTGGATCTCTTCAATAGCCAAGCGGCCTATAGCCAGATCACCTACGGCGACATTATTTTGCTCAACAAAACCGACTTGGTTCCCGCAGAAAAAGTAGAGGAGCTGGAAAGTCGCCTGAAAGAGATGAAAGAAGGCGCACGGCTGTTGCGCACGGTGAAAGGTCAGGTGCCGTTGCCCGTAATTTTGAGTGTTGGCTTGTTCGAGTCGGATAAGTATTTCGACCCTGCTGCCGAGGAGCACCACGACCACAAGCACCATGACCACGGCCACGATCACCACGACCATCACGATCACGGTCATGATCACGCGCATCACGACCACGGCCACAACCATCATGATCATTCCGGCTGCGATCATGACCACGGGCATTGTGTCCACGACCATGAGCACGACCACCATTCCAATCACCTGGAAGAGGATGGGTTTACCTCCGTGTCCTTCGAGAGCGATCGCCCCTTTGAAATCAAAAAGTTCCAGTATTTCCTGGATAACCAGATTCCTGAGACAGTGTTCCGGGCGAAGGGGATTCTCTGGTTTGAGGAAAGCCCCAAGCGCCACATTTTTCACCTCAGTGGCAAGCGCTTTTCTTTGGATGATGATGAGTGGAAAGGCGCACCCAAAAACCAATTGGTGTTGATTGGCCAAAACCTAGATCATGGGACGCTCTTAGCCCAGATTGAGCATTGTTTGGGCATGTCGGCAGCCCATCGGGGCAAGGGCTTTGGGCGGTAATTCGGGGAGGAGGGTAGACCCCTGATTTGTAGGTTTACTAGGTGGGGCGATCGCGCTGGGTCTCTGGGTAAGCTAGCTCAGGTCAACGGCGCGATCGCTCGTTAGAATAAGGGCACAGCATCGGAATAGCGGGTGTGAACGCAACACGAGAAGTTTTAGTTTGTCAGCACAGCAATTGCTGCCAGCATGGTTCTAGAGCGGTGCTAGAAACCTTCCAAACCTATGGCGAGGCAGGGTTTACGGTGAGGGCGGTAGCTTGCCAGGGCCAGTGTAATATGGGGCCAACCGTGCGCATTTTACCGGACGAAACCTGGTATTGCCGGGTTAAAGTGGCGGACGTGGCAGAGATTGTTGAGCGCCACCTCCAGCACGACCAACCTGTTGATCGCCTCCTCCACCCACGCTTGCATCCCCGATTCAGTATTTAGACTTAGGATTATGATTCGTTTTCGGTTTAACTCTGATTCAGAGTTAGTTGATTTTGCGTAAGCATGTGCTGATGTCTTTGGGCACCATAGCCTTGAACGAATCTTGCTCTTGGTGATACATCATGCAATGTGCATTTAAGCTTGGGAGACAAATTACTGTTTGGTTATTAGTTTTTACTTGGCTGATTCCTCATGTATGTATGGGTTTTCCATTACCTGTACAAGCGCTCGAACTACATAATGCTCGTACCTTAGCTAGTAGCCGTAACTTCCTGAATAACAATGAGTTTGTTCAGCAAGCAAAAGCGTTTTCTACGGGAGCGGTTGAGGATGCCCGGAAACTAGCAACCGAGACTGTTGAACAGACTAGTATTTTAACAAACCTAATTGCTGAAAAAGCCGCTAGTACATCTGGAAAGCTTTCTTCTCTTGATGCTTTAACCAGTACTCAAGAGTTATTTCAGCAAGCTCAAAGTATTTCTAATGAGGCATTTCAAAATACACGGAACCTAGCAGAAAAATCTTTTGAACAGGTAAGCGTCTTTCAATCTACGTCGCTAGAAGAAATCAAAGTATTGTCTGGTATTGCCTTAGATATGGTTGGAACTTCTACTAATTTCTTAGCCCAAAGTGATCTAGCCAAACTTTTCTCTGACAAGAAATTACTTTCTAGGGTGACGTATTTTTCTGGCCTCACAGGAGACACTTTTTGTCGAATGTACTCGACTAGAAAACAGGATGAGGGGGCTAGGCAATGGGATGCGGTTCAACAAGGAGCCAAATCAGCACTGATAATTGCGGGTGCAGTTAATTCTGCTGCGACAGCCGGAGCCGGTTCTCTAGCGGGTTATGCAGGGATCGCATCTGCTGTTTCGAGTATGGGCCTAGGCAGTGTTACAACTACGCTTGCTGGCTTAATGGGGAGTAACGTTGCTGGAGCAGCTGCGACATCAGTTGTAACTGCTGCAGTTGGTGGCCCAGCGATTATGGGATTGCTGCTTGCCGGGGGAAGTGCAGCAACAGTTTACGGAGTGTATGAACTTGGTTCGTATGGACTAAGTAAATTTGATTCAGAAAAATTTAATTCTTGGGCTGGGTCTTTTTGTAGTTTCAGCGAAAGTTAGTAAGAAGGCTGTTAGTTTCTTCAAGTGTGAGCCTAATTATTTTTTTGGAGAAATAAAACAGCCAGTTTTACGGCTTGGCCCACGGTTGATTGCAAAACTGGGGGTGGTGCCGTTCTGGCCCAATTCAGCAAATAGGTACGGAAGCCGCGATCGCGTTGGGCCCGTTGGGTAATCGCTTGCCCGATGATTTTGCGCTGAATTTCTGCGGTCGAAATGCCTTCTTGGTGTAAGTAATTCAGCAACCGTTGCACACTTTCAACAATTTGCTCCGGGGCTTGGGTGACGAGAATATGCTGGATTTGGCGTACTACCTCTTTGTACAGGCGAGTGCGATGATCCAAACTGGGGGCTGGCTCAGTCTGGATGACGGTGATGGGGCCATCGTTGGCGATCGCGGCAGGTGCGGCACTGGCTAAGCCCTGAATTCCCAATAACTCCAGAATTGTGGTGCGCTGGGCCAGCAACCGTTCTTTGATGGTGGGATAGTGCTGAAACACCTGCCGAGAGATGTGTTTCGCATTCACTCCCCGATTGGTAGTCAGTTTGATGATGTAGTTATCTTGCAGCAGTTCGTAGCCCTGAATCGTCAGGGTCAAATCCGCTTCTTCAATTTCGACCTGGGCCAGGGTAAAAATCAGCGCTTCCCAGTGGGGCTGTTCTGTAAAGTACACCTCAATGGCAACTTGATCGGTTTGAACGAATTTGGCAAACTCCCCAGCGTCAAAATCACGGTTCTGGGGGATGCGATCGCAGGGTTTTTTCGCCACCGGATCAAACTGCATAAACGCATAACGGCACTCCACTTTTGACAAATCCAAGGCCTCAATATGCCAGTTCGCAATACAACACCCCGTCATCTGCGCCCCTTCCAGGGTGGTGTGGTTCAGCGCCGTTTCCAACAAATACGCCCCACTCAAATTTGCCTCACTCAAAATAGCCTGATGGAAATACGCCCCACTCAAGTCGGCCCGTTGCAAATCCGCCCCCCGCAAGTTGGCTTCGCTCAAGTTGGCCCGGAGCAAAAACACATCCTGCAAATTTGCCCGGAGTAAGTGCGCTTTGTGCAAACTCGCTTTGAGTAAGTATGCGCCCGCCAGATTGGCCCGACTCAAATCTGCCTGGTTCAGGATGGCTTCGCTCAGGTCGGCCCCCGTCAAAACGCCTCGGTGCAAATCCGCTTCGGTCAGGTTGGCCTGCCGGAGATAGGCTCCGATCAAACTCGCCTCACTGAGGTTGGCCCCAGCCAGCAAGGCTTCCCGCAAATTGGCTTCTTCCAGGTGGGCTTCGCGTAAATTGGCTTGTTCTAAGTTTGCTCCGGCCAGGTTGGTGCGCCGCAGATTGGCTTCCATCAATTCTGCATGGCCCAAGTTGGCACTGTTGAGCTTGGCCCGTTCTAGATTCACCTGGTCAAGTTTGGCAAAGCCTAAATTGGCCCCGCCCAGATCGGCATCGGTCAAAATGGCCCAGTTCAAGTCGGCTTCTGGCAACTGGGCCAAGCGCAAATCAACTTTACTTAGGTTTGCCCCACTCAAAATGGCCTGATGCAAGACTGCACTGTTGAGGCTGGCGCTGCGGAGATCGGCACGACGGAGACAGGCATCGGTCAGCACGGCTTGGTTCAAGAAGGCCCAACTGAGATTGGCTTCGGTGAAATTAGCGCCGGTGAAATCTGCCCCACGCAGATTAAACCCACTGAGGTCGGCCCCGCTGAGGTCGATATAGGCAAAGTTACGTTCGCCTTGGCGATATTGCTCCAGTAGCTCCTGAGGGTGCATGGGACAAGGAATAGAGAACAGGGACTGAACATTGAATATGGGGCCAGTGGGGGTGCAACCCTGAGAGGAGGACTGGTGGCCGATCGCCCAGGCGGTTAGGGGAGCCAGCGGGGGCGCAGACCGGGGATGGGCAAGGCTTCGGGTTTGGACTTAGCCAGATTATCGGTTTCGAGGGGAAGAATCCACAGGCGGCTATCGGCAACGGTTTGGCCGCTTTGGTTCCGCAGCGTGTTGGGATCGGTGGTTTGGGTCGCGGTGGTTTGGTCATACAAAATGGCGAGGCCATCGGGCGACAAACTGATCTGGGCTTCCCGTTGGTTGGGGAGGGGGAGGAGGCGGGTGAGTTTGGCGGTTTTGGTGTTGATGGCGGCGAGGTAGGGTTCTTCCCGATAGGTTTCGCCTGGGATCAGTTTGGACAGGAGGCAGTAGAGAATGGTGCTGGTGGGGTCAAATTGGGCGGAGAAAATGGAGCCTTCGGTGCGGAGGAGTTCTTTTTGGGTGCCTTGATTACTGACGACGTAGAGGGAGCGGGTGCGATCGCTGTTAAATTTGACGGTGGCGGCTAGGCCTCCGTCTCGCGAGAAGTTCAGGACAATGCCAAATTTGGGGAGGAAGTCAAGGGGTTTGGCATCGGGGTAGAGGGGTAGAATGGCGAGTCCCTGGCCTTGGGCGATCGCGAGGGCATCGCTATCGGGAGTGATCAAAAAATCGCCACCGGGTTGACCTTTGAGGGGTTGGGGTGCTTCGCCTGTTTTTAGTAACCAGGGGCCAAAATCAGCCGGATCTTGGCGATTGACCCGTTGCACAATGATGATGTTGCCATCGGCAGAGAGGTCAAATTTGAGGTTTTGGTAACTGTCGCTGTCCAGGACGAGTTCGAGGGTGCCAACGGGTTGGTTGGCTGCGGTTGGGCGGGCGCGGTTTTTGGTATTCGGATCAATCTGTACTGGTGGATCGACTTGGAGGCCCGTGGCGACTTGATACAGCTTTTGGGCGACAATCCCTTCGGCTTGTTTGCTGCGTTCGGTGGCGGCGATGAGGATGCGATCGCCGAGGGGATAGGGTTTGAAGTCGTTAACGATGAGGTCGGAGGGGGTGAGAATGAGGCGTTCTTGCTTGGTGATGTTGAATAGGACTAAACGTCCGGCTTCTTCTCCTTGAACACCGATGTAGGCGAAGGCGCGATCGCGAGTTTTGAAAGTGGCCTGAAAGGGTTGGATGGGCAACCGCGCTGTGCCACTTTTATCGAAAAAATCTAGGGCGTTTTCCAGTGTCAGGGAATATTGGGTGCCATAGGGGGCTGGCATGGTGAGCGTGTAGGCCATGCGGCGTCCGGCCCAGCTACTTTTGCCGAGTAAGGGCGGCTCGATCTTGAGGTTTTGATCGACAGTGGCCTGATCCATGGGTCGGCTGAAGGTTAAGACGAAGGCCACATCATTGGCCCCAATATCTTTGTTTTGCCAGCTAAAGCTGCGGACGGAGGGCGCGGTGCGATTGCCCAAAAACAACAGGGCCGCAATCACCAGGGCCAACAGTAGCATTACCGTCAGCGCGAGGCGATCGAGCACTTGGGGAAAGGGGCGAGCGGGGGGAGAAGCGGGCGATCGTTGCATGAATTGAGCGTCAATACTGATGAATGGTTACAGGGGGCCGAAGGACTGATGAGGGCGGGGGCTGGTGGAGCGGTGGCCAAGGGGGATTGGACTGAATCTATCTTAATCACAGGCCGCTTTCATTCTAGGGAGAAATGCTGGTAATGGATAGGCACCGCGATCGCCAAACAGCCAGAAGCCTACACTGTCTCCAGCCGCTTTTGACGCAACCGGGACTACAATCAAAGTCAGCATTCACAAAATTGGCTGGGGTCGGTGCCTGTTCAACCTAGGGAGAGCAGCCCTTTGGGCGGTGCCCCCAGATGATTCGCCCGTCGTTCAGTCGGGTATGGCGTGGCACGCCGCAGACTGGCGATCGCACGCTACTGCCTGGGGCGATCGCGTTGCCATGCCGCCGTTGAGGCTAAAGTCCACCATACCGCAAGGCCCAAAAAAAATGCACGCAGGAAAGGTATTAACAGATCAAGGGGCTGATATTTGGCTCGCGGAGCAATGGCTTGATCCCGTGGTGTGTGCCCATCTGGTTCAGGTGGCGGAGTGCTGTGAGTTTCGTTCGCCGCCGCCCGGTTCCAGTCTGGCGGGCGAACTGCGGAGTAACGATGTGCTGGTGCTGGATAACCATACAGCTTTGCTCGAATCTACGAATGCGCTGCTGGCGACGGCGTTGAATCATTTGCGTCAGCAAGTGGCCAAGCACTATGACACGACGTTTTCCCATTTGGAACTGTATGCGATCGAGCGGTTTCGTCCGGGGCAGGCCCACAAACGCCACATGGATGGGTTAGTGCTGACCAATCGGTATGAGGAGTTGGCTCAGGGCGTTCCCGCGCGGGATGTGACAGCGATCGCGTTTTTGAACGATGAGTTTGAAGGTGGCGATCTGCTCTTGCCTCGGCAAAAGGTCAAGGTGAAACCCCAGACGGGCGGAGTTGTGGTCTTTCCGGCCCGCTACACCCATCCCTATCAAGCGTTGCCCGTGTTGCGAGGGTGCAAATATACGGTCACGAGTTGGCTGTTTCATTAGCCGATGTCCGCGCGGATGGCTCAGGGGGTGGTGCTGGGTGCGGCCAGGGCTGTGAGGGCGGCGCTGACCTGGTGGCAGACGGTGGCCCAGTCGCGGCGGCGGGGTTGGCGAAAGAGGCGGGCGGTGGGGTACCAGGGGCTGTCGGTGCGGTGGAGCAACCATCGCCAGTCGGGGGCGAAGGGGAGCAGAATCCAAACGGGTTTGCCCAAGGCTCCGGCGAGGTGGGCGATCGCGGTGTCAACGGTGATGACGAGATCTAACTGGCTGATGAGGGTTGCGGTGATGGCCATATCGTCAAGTTGGGGGCTGAGATCGGTGAGGGGGAGGGTGCCGTTGGCGATCGCGGGGATTTGGTTCAGTTCGGCCCAGTGGCTGCCTTTTTGCAGACTGTAAAAGTGGACATTCGGACAGGTCAAAAAAGCCAGAAATTCTGACAGGGGGCAGGAGCGATCGAGATCGTGGCTATGGCGAGGATTTCCCCCCCAGGCAAGGCCAACGCGGAAGGCGGTGGGATCGGCGAGGTCGCGGGGGAGCTGCTGTGCGGCGGTGGGCGGTGGTGCTGTGAGGTAGGGAATCGGCGCAGGAATGGTGTCTAAACTGGTGCCCAAAATGGCGGGCAAGCTTAATAGGGAGGCGTGTTTATCGAAGGGGGGTAAGGGGTCGCCAGCGGGAATTACTTGGTCAACGGCGGCGATCGCCCGAAACAATGGCACTAAGGGGGCTTGGCATTCCACCATGACCCGTGCGCCGCGATCGGCTACCAGCGCTGCATAGCGGACAAATTGGATGCTATCGCCCAAGCCTGACCCCGCTTCTGCGTAGAGTAAGACGGTTTGGTCGGGAATTGGGGTGTCATCCCAAACGGGTTGCAGAAAAGGTCGGGGCCGTGCGGCAATGTGCAACCGCCAGTGGTCGTAAGCGGGAAATCCTTCGGTGAGGTTGCCCGCTAAAAGCAATGTGCGAATGCGACTGCCTTGCAACTCCCCGTGATTGGGGGCAAACGCCAAGGCGCGATCATAAATGGTGAGGGCTTCGGAAAATCGCCCCTGTTCTTGGAGGGCATCGCCCAGATCCCGGTAGGCTTCGGGGTTGGTGGGCATGAGTTGGCGGGCGGTGGCGTAGTGGGTGATAGCACGTTCCATTTGCCCCAGTTCCTTCAAGGCATGGCCCAGATTGGTGTGGGCGGCGGCCAGGTTGGGGTCGAGTTGGATGGCGGTTTGGTAATGGGCGATCGCTGTTTCAAATTGGCCGAGTTGCTGAAAAATTGCCCCCAAGTTGCCATGTACGCGCGGATTGTGGGCGTTCAACTGCAAGGCGGCGCGGTAGTGGATGGTTGCCCGTTCGAGTTGACCAGTCTGCTGCATCAACACGCCCAGATTGTTGTGGGCATCCACATTGGCTGGTTCAACGGCGATCGCCCGTTGATACCACTGGGCCGCAGCGTCCACGTTACCTTGTTGGTGGGCCGCCAAACCTAGGAGATACAGCGTTCTACCGTGATTGGGTTGGGTTTGCAAAATGGTGAGATACAGTTGCTCAGCCTCGGCGTATTGCCCTGCCTGATGAGATTGAATCGCGGCATTTAGCAAATCAGCGGGGGAGTTCATGGCTGGGGGGGTGACAACACATGGATTTCCCTCGCATCCTAAGAGACAATGACCCCGTGGGCAAGGGGCCATAATTCTTTATTCACAACCTATTCGGCTGGCATGGTAGGGGCTGGACGGGCCAATGGTGGGGGGCGATCGCGGGTCAGAGGCCGTGGCTTTTGCCAATCATCCAATGGCGGCGGAAAAAGCGGGCCAGGGACGATTCGGCCAGGGTCAAACAAATGGGGCGTCCGTGGGGGCAGGTGCGGGGATTGCGCGTTTGATGCCACTGGTTGAGCAAGGTTTGCATTTCGGTGGGGGTGAGGGGGGTGCCGTTGCGGATGGCGGTTCGGCAGGCGATCGCGGCTTGGGCGGCGGGCAAATCCCCCCCTAAGCTCAATTCAAGCAGGGCTTCGGCACAATCTGGGCGGGTGGCCACGGGGGCCGGAGCCGATCGCGCGACCCAGGCATCTGCCCCAAATGCTTCGACTTCAATGCCCAGGCGGGCGAGTTGTTCCAGTTGGGCGGTGGTCAACTGCTGCAACAGGAGAGGCGGATCGAGGGGGACGATTTGCCAGCGATCGCACAATTGCTCGTACAAAACTCGTTCGTGGGCGATGTGCTGCTCAATGAGCCAGATTCCGGTGGCGTGTTCAGCCAAGATATACATCTGGTGCACTTGGGCGATCGCTTTGGGGCCGGCGGGGGGCGTGGGGTTGTCTAGGGCGGCGGGGCGAGTTGCGATCGCGCGATCGCCCTGGGCGTAGTTTCCTTGGGCTTCGGCGGTGGCGAGGAGGGTGGTGAGACGCTGGGTGTGCAAACTGTCGGGCAGGGTGGCGGCGTGGTGTTGGAGGAGGTGCGCGATCGCCTGGGCGACTTTGGCTTGCCAGTCGGGGAGTTGCTTGAGATAAAGTTCGGCTTTGGCGGGGTGGCGGTTCCAGTCGATTTGGTCGGGCGGGACGTGCAAGTGGACGAAGCAAACGGGGTAGCGATCGCGGGGTAAGGTGCGACGAAAGGCGGTCAAAATCGTTTGTTCGAGTTCTGGAAACTGGACACAGCGGCCATTCACCGCAATTCGCAGCCAATCGGGGCGGTGGCGATGGCAGCGATCGGGCAAGCCCAGCAATACATATACTTCTGGCTGAGGGGCGGCGGACTCACTGGGGTCGCCCAACGGCCATGCTGTTGCCTGCAAATCGGTGAACTGAACGCCGCGTAACAGTTGGGGCAAGATGTGCTGGGGCGACTCGCCTGGAAAAATGGTCAGCCACGGACGTTCGTTGTGGTGTACCGTCCACGTAACCTGGGGGTAGCACAGGGCAAACTGATGGAGGGTGGTTTGGACGGCCCGGAGTTGCTGGGCAAGGGGGGGCAAGCTCTGGCGACGACTGGGAAAGGGGGCAAACAAGTCCTCAACAGTAACAATGGTGCCGGGGGCGATCGCGACGGGTTCGCTGTGCAGCGGTTCGCCCTGGCGATCGTAGGTGATGGCCCATCCGGTGTCTGCCCGGTGCTCTGTCGGGGCGTGGGGCGCGAAGGTGGGCTTTGTTTTTAAGCCTTTGGTTTGTAAGTCTGGGGTGGAGGCGGGGCTGGTGGGCTGGGGGCGACTGGCAATTTGCAAGGTCGAGAGCTGGGCCAAACTATGGAGCGCTTCCCCCCGAAAGCCCAGGGTGGTGATGTGCCAAAGATCACTGGCGTGGCGAATTTTGCTGGTGCTATGGGCGATCGCGGCCTGCTCCAAATCTGCCCGTGGCATTCCCTGGCCGTTGTCAGCGACTCGGACTCGCCCTTGCTCAGGCCACAAGGCGATCGTTAGCCGAGTGGCCCCAGCATCCAGCGCATTTTCGACTAGTTCCCGTACAACTGCTGCCAACGAATCAATGACTTCGCCTGCGGCAATCAAATGCACCGCATCAGTGGGCAACTGGGCAATTTCGGATCTCATGCCTTTAGTGTAGGTCAGCACGCCCGAATCTGGGGCTGATTGCTGCGATCGCCGAGGCTATCCTCAAAAGGCTTGAGAAATCGTATCCGTGCCCGTCGGCGACGAGAGGGAATCGAGTTCCGCTTGCATATCCTTGCCAAAGGTTTTCTCTTGCACATCTCCCGGACTACCCAGAGGTTTGGGTTGGCCCTCGTTGAAGCTCACTTCCACTGCACCCGCATCTCCAGCCCGCACGGTCACTTCTTCTTGGCCTGTCCAGGTGCGCTGGGCTCCTTGAGACAACATGCCTTCAAAAGCGGTGCTGCCATCGACGACGATACGCAACCAGGATTGCTGCCCTTTAACAGTTAGGCTAACCCGCACTGGTTTATCCGATTGGGGGAGGGAAACCGTGGTTTTGGTTGGAGTTTGGGCAATGATTTTGGCTGCTCTTTTCACTTGTTCTGGCGTGGGTGGCCCATAAAACTCGCCTAAGGATTGGGCATTCAACGTCGCTGCCAGGGTTTCCGGAGTTGTTTTGGCATACCGGGCCGCGGCACTATTGGGCCGATTCAACAAGTGGGAGATGCCACTGACGGCGCTGATGACTAACAGGGTATAAAGCAGATAGAGGTGGTAAGGGCGTAACTGGGCCTGGATGGGCGATCGCCAAATAGGTCTAGACAACACCCGCGTTGGGGTGGCGTGGGTGGGGAATGCCTCCGCAAATTCTGTCCCATCTACTCCGATCGCATCGGCATAGCGTTTGATGAACCCTTGGATATAAACCGGCTCTGGTAATCGTTTGAGATCTCCAGCTTCGATCGCGGCCAGCGTCCGCACTGGGATTAAGGTCATCGACTCCACTGCTTCCAAGGACAATTCCTGATGCTGGCGCAGATCGCGCAAATAAGCACCAATATCTGCCAACATCGTGGCTTGCTCATTGTCAACTTGAAGAGTTTGTTTTTTCATACGTTGCACTCCTCACTGACTGCCAGATGCTCCTGTTTTGATAGTAAGTCAATTTGAGTTCGCAATAAACCAACTTCGGTCTCTGTCAACATTCGATAGCATCCGTAAGCTAAGTCTGGCCCTTGTTTAGGCTGAAGCTGAATTGGCCCGATCGCCGTTCGCTGTAACTGCAAAACGGGATACCCCAAGGTTTCGGCCACCCGCCGAATTTGACGGTTCCGCCCTTCACGCAACACCACTTCTAACAAGGTTTTAGTTTGCCCCTGTCTGCGCCGAATTTGCACTTGAGCGGGGAGGGTTTTTTGCCCATCGAGCCACACCCCTTGTCGCCATTGGGCGATCGCGGTTGCTGACGGGCTACCCTCTACCCAAACCCGGTAAACCTTGGGCATATGGTGCCGGGGATGGGTGAGCGCGAAGGTCATGTCGCCATCATTTGTGAGTAGCAAGGCCCCCGTGGAGTCCACATCTAAGCGGCCCACAGGGTGGATGCCCTGCCCCTGCCGCAGTTCTGGTGGTAATAAATCCAATACAGTAGAACGTTGGGCTGGATCATCACAAGTACACACAATACCAATGGGTTTGTGAAGCAGGAGGTAAACAAGCTGGGGCTGCTGTTCTCGGCGGAGCCGTTGGCCATCCACCCAAATGTGGTCACAGGCAACATCAACTTTTTGGCCCAGTTGAGCCGGTTGACCGTTCACCCGCACACGACCGTCAAGAATCATCTGCTCGGCTTTGCGACGAGAGGCAATTCCCCACTGGGAGAGAATTTTTTGCACCCGTTCACTCATGCGATCGCCCGCCCATCGCTCCAACGCGGATTAATAATTGTTCTCGACCTGGCCTGGTCATTCTGGACATTTTGGTCTTGCGCTTCATCCTTCTTGATACACATTAACAAGTGTTTGTCATTAAGAAAAGATACCTAGTGTCAAGCTGCCATTTTGCGGGACATTCGGAGGAGTGATTAGCTAGGGCGCAATGGCGCGCCAGTGACCCGGAGGCTAGGGCTACCGAACTTTGTCGCCGCTTGAAAATGGCTCTTTGGGGCTTTGGCTTGTTAGGCCATGTTCTTGATCCTTTCTTAAGAATTTGCTGGGCGCAACGGCCAAATGACTTGAAGCCATGCGCCTCCTGTGTCGGGATGGTTCTGGGCCGTGACGGTGCCCTGATGGGCTTCGACAATTTGCCGGACGATCGCCAACCCCAACCCTGTGCTGCTGTTGAGGGGCATATCGGCGGTGGAGGTTGCAGACTGCGCCCCGGCGGTGGTGTTGCTGGTTGCGAGGGAGGTGCGGGCTCCGATGCCGCGGCGACGGGATGGATCCCCCCGATAAAAGCGATCAAAAATGTAGGGCAAGGTGTGTTCTGGAAAGCCTGGCCCCGCATCAATCACGTCTAAACACACCCGTTCTGGTGCTCCACCTGGGGTTTGGGGTAACACTTGCACGTTGACCTGGATCGTGCCGTGGCAAGGGCTGAATTGCAAGCTGTTGTCCAGCAGGTTGAGCAGGACTCGATGTAACCGGGCTTCATCGGCTTGGAGCAGTAGGCCCTCTGGCCCCTGATAGGCAAACTGGACGTGTTTGTGGCGGGCGAGGGGTTCCAGGCTGGCCCACACTGAGTTCATCAGGCGGTTGAGATCAACGGTCTGGAGGGTGAGGCGTTTTTGTGCGTTGGCTTGCAGTTGGTTGAGGTCTAACAAGTCTTGGACGAGGTTGCTGAGCCGGAGGGTTTCGTTGAGGAGGCGTTCGACCCAGTCGCGCATGGGGGGGGCAAGGCGGGATTGGAGGGTTTCCGCCACGAGGCGAATGGAGGTGAGGGGGGTTTTGAGTTCGTGGGCAACGTCGGAAATCCAGCGATCGCGCTGTTGGGTGAGGAGGGTGACTTCCTCGCGGCTTTCTAAAAAGATGGCGACGTTGCCGTGTTCGAGCGGAAAGCCATAGCCCCGGAGCGATCGCGGTTGTTGTTGCGTCAATTTGGCATAATCGCTGTTGACAGGATAAAAAACCCATTCCTGTTGGCGGGGGGTTTGGGAATGACGGGTTTCTTCAATGAGGGCATCTAACTCGTAGGAGCGCACCCATTCGAGTAACAAGCGGGGCTTGCCGAGGGAGCGTTGGTCGAGGCTCAGGAGTTCACACGCTTTGGGGTTAAAGGTGGTGAGTTGGTTATCTTCATCGACTTGCAAAAAACCAATGGGGGCAACTTGCATGAGTCCTTGCAAGGCGGTTAGTTCTGCCTGCATGTGTTGCTGGATGGCTTCTTGGGCCGCGATCGCCCGAATTAACTGCGACGGGGTTGAAAAGGGCACCCGCAAAAATTCAGGTTGGAGGCGCTGGGTCAGTTGTTGCAGCTTGATATTGAGCCGTAACCAATACCACCCAAAGCACGCTAACCCAATAGACAAACCGAGCAGAAACCATCCATCCACACCCAACTGGCCTCCGTTAATCGGGTCTTCGTTCCCGCTGGACTGATGCGAAGCGAACCTGGGCTGCGCCGCCGATATACTCCTGGCCACTGCCCTGTAGCGATCGCGCTCACTTACCCAGGGTGGAGCAAGGCACCGCGATCGCCAAGCTGGCTGCTTCTAGAGTTAACCGAAACGATAGCCAAACCCGCGCACTGTAACTAAATATTTGGGATTGCTGGGATCTTCCTCCAGCTTTTCCCGGAGCCAACGAATGTGGACATCCACCGTTTTGCTATCGCCAATAAAGTCATGCCCCCAAATCCGCTCTAGGAGCTGATCCCGCGACCAAACTCGCCGGGGATAGTTCATGAAAAGTTCGAGAATTTTGAATTCTTTTGGCGAGAAATTAACCTCTTGGCCCTTAATTATTACTCGACATTCTTGGGGATAAAGGGTGATATCTTGATACTGCAAAAAGGGTTGCTCGGCTTCAACTTGGAACTGCTGCTGCCGCCGGAGCAAAGCTCGGCACCGGGCAATAAGTTCCCGCATCCCAAAAGGTTTGGTCAGATAGTCATCCGCCCCGATTTCGAGCCCAACGACCCGGTCGGTTTCACTGCCTTTGGCGCTCAGCATCAAGATTGGCACGTTGCTCCCTTCCCGTCGGATGATCCGACACAGATCTAAGCCGTTGATGTAGGGCAGCATCAAGTCGAGAATGATGAGATCGAACGGGCCGCCATTGCTGGTGGTTGGTTCCACGCGCGGGGTGCCTGTTGTGGCACGAGTATCACTGGGATGGGCGATCGCGTGGTGCAGATAGTCCAATGCCATGCGACCGTCTTCTGCCACAACCACGTCATACCCTTCGTCGGTTAACGCAATGGCAATGGTTTCCCGAATTAGCTCTTCATCTTCAACGATCAAAACCCGACCAACCCGTAAATCCGGGCGTACATTAGGTGCATTCGACGTTAATGCAAGCGGCATGAGATTCACCGACTCCAGGTGATTTTCAAGGCAATTCTATCATTGGGTAAGTCTGTTGTATCTTTAGATACTCTTTAGGTATAAACCCTCAGGAACCCAATTTAGATTGCATTCAATAGGGATTGTCATTTATCAATGGGGCAGCGATCGCACCAAACTGCACTTATATAATCTAGTGGCAGTTGTTTGTTATAGGGAAATAGCTAAACCAGTTGAACGGTCGCCGGAAGCCGAACATGGGGAGAGAAAACGTTGACGACTGGAAGCCCCCAAGAATTGATCTCCCATCAACCCTCTGGATTTTGATGATCGATGAATGGTTGATTAACTGCTGACCAGGCTGTCTGTGGGGCTCACTAACAATTGAGTTGAGGCCGATCTTGAATCGGTGCCTTGCGTCCTGATTGTGCCGTGCTACCCACACCTTATCCTTCGCGATCGCACCGCCTTTTGTCAACTCCTCACTTTACTGTTGCCAGCACAGAATTACCCCCCAAGTTGATCCCAACAAGAGGAGCGTCTGCCCCCATAAACCAGCTATAAGATTTGCCATCCTTGAATGCGCCATTCGCCGTCTTGCCGCACCAGATTGTACTGAACTTTTAAGTCATCAGTTTGGGCTGCCCCATCGACTTTGCCATTGCGATAGAGTTCGACGGTTTCCTTCACTTGGGCCACAATCGTTGCTTGGTCGGGGTTTGTGGCAGCGGGTGGGGCCGTAGGGCTAGCGGGCGTACTTGCTGCGGGTGCGGGGCTGGCGGTGGCTGCTTCTGCCGTTGGGCTAGGGCTTGATGTTGGCGGCGGTGCCTCACTGGTTGCGGGAATGATCTGGCCATTGGCCAGCAATTCCACAGTTTCGACTTTCACTTCGTGCTTGTAGTCTCGGTAGGTGCCATCGCGCTTGGCTTCGGTGGCGGCGGCTTGCCATTCGGCTAGCTTGGCCCCAGTTAAGATCTTTTCTAAGTCCGTGGCTTCGTAGGTTGCGCCCATGGCTTTGGCTTTGGTGCTCAGCCATTGTTCAATCAACTGCTGCGCTGTTGTGGCGTCTAGAACCTCGACTTTGGTTGGGATTGGGGTGTCATCGGGTAAGGAAACCAAGGGTTGGTCGAGTTGCACGAAGGGGCGATCGCTGGCTTGAGCGTTGGGCTTGAGGGAGGTTTGCCAGGTGCGGAACAGCCAGGCCCCCAGGCCACCAAATAACACAACGCAAAACAGCAACGCCAGCGGCATGAGCACTTTAGGAAAACTGCGATTTGGCGTGGGGCGATCGCTACGACGGGGGCGTTTTCCGTCTCGCCCAGTTCCATTTTGGGGTGCGCGATTGCGGGTCGGTGGTGGCGGTGGCGGCGTATCGCGGATTGCTTCCGGTTCGCTGTCGGGTTGGGGGTCGCGTTCTGCCGTAGAGACTCCTCCGGTAAAGCGCTCTTCGGTGTCGAGGGTGGCCGTGGCTGAGCGGGAGGCAATGCGGGCACGGGCGGCGGCGATTAAGGCTTCGCGATCGCTGAGGGGTTCTGTGGCGGTGTAAGCTGCACGGGCGGCAACGGGTTCCAGGGGTTCTGGGGCTGGGGTTGTTTCCAGGATGGGGGCCGGGGTGGCAACGGGCGATCGCAAGGCTGGAGCTAGGGCCGGGGTATAAGCAGGTTCCGGGGCCGCAACTTCCTCGGGCAGCGCTTCTAGATAGGTTTGCACATGGGGGTCAGCAAAATACTCTTTTAAGGACAGCCGACACTCTGCAAGATCCCGGAAATGGGGGAAGACCTCATCATGGAACCATTGCTCAGCGTACAAGCACAGCCCCGGCAGCAGATCCGGCGAGTCATAGGAATGTTGCCGAATGAACTCAATGGAATCATGCTCTTGACTCAGTTCTAGGGAGCGGCTGGCTTCATCTGTTTGGCCCAGCAGTAACGAACAAATAGCCCGTTCCAAAAAGACATCTTGGCGATTGGTGAGCGGTGCCAGAAATTGCCCTGCTTGGTGCACCAGTTCGGGATAGCGCTCGGCGAAACCTCGGGCCATTAAAGCATAGACGGCGAGATAGGTGGCCACGGCGGAGGGGCGACTCGCTTCCCGACAAAAAAGGGTTTGTTGCTCTTCGGCAGTCAGGTAACTACGTAGCTGCTGGATAAATTTGAGGAAATCGTCAATATTCAACCCGGAGTGATCATCGGCGGTGCCATCAATCCCGCCGCGATCGCGCAGCATATCCTGCAAGAGTTCCAGCCCGGTTTGTCGGCCTTCTAAGCCTTCCGGGGGGGCGGCCAACAATTCGAGCACCCGATAGGGCCGCAGCCGATATAGATCAGACTGAATCTCGCCCCGAACATTCACAAACAAGCCTTCGCGCAACAAAAGCTGTTGGCCTGTTTCCAGGGCTTCGGCAGCGTTTTCGTACTGCCCTTGCTGCCACTGTTCCCGGCCTAATTCCAGGCAAGCTAAGGCGACGGTCAGCACGATATCCGAAAAGATGATGGGGTCACTGTAAGGCTGACTCAAGCTGGCGCTGCCCCCGGTCAAAAAGGGCCGCCCTAACTTCAAAACCAGCTCGTATTCACCCAATTCTTGCAAGATAAGCAGCGCCCCAATAAATTGGTTTTCCTCAATCTCAACGCTGGGAGTGTGATTATCGTGCAGGTCTAAATCATTGGCATGGGTGAAGGTTTCCGTTGAGTCGTCTCCACCCAGATCGGGCGACATTTCATAGGTTCTGGCCAGAAAACGCGCATCGTAGCGGCGACGGGCGGCGGGGTCAGAAAGAACTGCATAAGCCTGGTCAATTAATTGTTTGCGAATGGCGATCGCGGCATCTGAGTATTCCCGCCGGGGCAACTGCAAGGTGCGATCGCGATGGGCTTGTCGCAGTTGGTCACTCGTCGCCTGAATTGGTAGACCCAGAATTCGGTAATAGTCAAGCGGAATACGCACGATACACTTCCCCAACGGTAAGAAGTAAGGTTAAGCTATGGTAACGCCTTATAGAAGTCTGTCAAGGCATTGTGTGACAGCGGTTGTTTGACAAAGTGGAAGTTTACACCCAGGATTGGCAAAAACTTTCACTCAGCAACATAACTCTAGGAAAATTGTTCAAACGTCTTCACGATTAGGATAAGTCGATGGTTCAAGAGAGAACAGTCCCAGTATTTCATGCAGCACCGGCGAGCATTTCCCGCGAGGAAGGGTTGTTACTCTACGAAGACATGATACTCGGTCGTTTTTTCGAAGATAAGTGCGCCGAGATGTATTATCGCGGCAAAATGTTCGGGTTTGTCCACCTATACAATGGCCAAGAAGCGATTTCGACCGGCGTGATCAAGGCGATGCGCCCCGGCGAAGACTATGTGTGTAGCACCTATCGGGATCATGTCCATGCGTTGAGTGCTGGGGTGCCCGCGCGGAATGTGATGGCGGAACTCTTTGGGAAAGCGACCGGGTGTAGCAAAGGCCGGGGTGGTTCCATGCACCTTTTTTCTGCCGAACACAAGCTGCTGGGCGGGTTTGCGTTCATCGGCGAAGGGATTCCAGTCGCGACGGGGGCTGCATTCCAAAGCAAATATCGGCGGGAAGTCATGGGCGACGAATCCGCCGATCAAGTTACTGCCGCGTTTTTTGGCGATGGCACGACGAACAATGGCCAGTTTTTTGAATGCCTGAACATGGCGGCGTTGTGGAAGTTGCCGATTTTGTTTGTGGTGGAAAACAACAAATGGGCGATCGGGATGGCCCACGATCGCGCTACTTCCCAGCCGGAAATTTATCGGAAAGCCAGCGTCTTTGGGATGCCAGGAGTCGAGGTGGATGGTATGGATGTCTTGGCTGTGCGGGCTGTGGCCCAAGAGGCTGTCGCCCGTGCCCGCGCCGGAGAAGGCCCAACCTTGATTGAGTGTTTGACCTATCGATTCCGGGGCCACTCCTTGGCTGACCCGGATGAGTTGCGCTCAAAAGATGAGAAGGAATTGTGGTTTGCACGGGATCCAATTAAGAAATTTGCGGCTTACTTGATTGAACAGAATTTGGCCAATCAAGATGACCTGAAAGCGATCGAAAAGCGGATTCAAGCGGTGGTTGAAGAAGCGGTGAAGTTTGGTCTAGAGAGTCCAGAGCCAGAAGCCCACGAACTGCGGCGGTTTATTTTTGCGGAAGATGAATAGCCGCTGGTCTGCGGTTTGGGGCTCTTGTTGTCACCGGGAGGTCGGGGGCCGCTGATTGGAGCCCAAGCTTTGGGAAGGGGCGATCGCGCCTTGTAGCTGGTCTTGCCGCGAGGCCGCTCTTACAAGTCGGTTTCGGCGCTGCCGCTGGTCAGTGGTTCTCCAGGACACTTCCTGATGCCGCGGGCGATCGCCCCTCCTCCTCGTTCGTTGCCTTGCCTGCCCCTGCTGGAGAAACAAAAACTCTGTCAGACCTCGCCGCCCTGAAACAATCACTGCTATAGTACAGACAGGGTTGTTAAGTTTTGTTGCAAGTCCCCGCTCAAAATGAACGAACTGAGGGCTGTGTTGGTCTTAAGTCGCAATGCTGCAAACCAGTGGGTTTAGCCTTTATGTATACGCCTGGTTGTACGATGTTGGCTTGGGGGGTAACAGCTTGATTAATTCAGGGCGGAGAATCTGGTGTTAAGTCAGCCTGTTCCGACTCTACGCACCGTGATAACTTAGTGGATGGCGTTGTCCTCAATGAGCTTGAAGTTAAAGCCCCCTTTAAGTTAATGTGACCATTCACTGCTAAGTTTACATTGCTTAATAAACCGTGTCAGTTGGGATAAGGATTGAACAGTGCTCATCTTTGCCGATGAAAATGAGATAAGGTAATTTTTGGCGCAGTTCATGACGTGACTTTCATAACATTAATTGACTTGAGCAACACCAAATTTTTGACAGATTTGTTTTAGCTAAACCACTCTCTGGAGGTGTCTTCCATGTCCATTCGCTTATATGTGGGTAATTTACCTGAAGAATTGAGCCGGCAAGAGCTAGAGGCGGTGTTTGCCGAAGCGGGCGACTCGATTTCGACGAAGCTGATCACCGATCGCAAGACGAACAAGTGCCGAGGGTTTGGGTTTGTCACCGTTAAAACTGACGAAGAAGCCGATGCTTTTATCGAAAAGTACAACGGTCAATTGGTCAAAGAAACTCCAATGAAGATCGAAAAAGCGTTGCCTCGTACAAAAGAGAAGACGGGTGATGAGGCTGCTCCAGTGAGTGCTGGTGGGGCTAACAATCGTCGTAAAGGGAACAACAACAAGTCTAAGCAACGTTCCACGACGACGGATGTGGAAAGCGTTCAGCCCGATCCTCGCTGGGCGAGTGAACTGGAAAAGCTCAAGCAATTGTTAGCGGCTCAGGCGACCAATTCTTAAGCGCTTGGGGCGCACGTTGGCGGATAGCGGGATAGCGCTGGAGGTCAACGAGTGAAACTGCTGTTTGCCGCGCGATCGCCCGCATCCAATTGGAGCTTCAGGTAATTCCCGTGGTCACGCAGTTCAAGCGGAATTCGGTCATGGAATCGATACTTCCAAAATATTTAAGCTAAAGCTGTGGGTTCGCCGACAGCTTTTTTATTGGGCACCGTGGGCGATCGCTGCCGCCGAATCGTTCACGGTGCAAGGGGTGCAATGGGAGGATTGACTAGACCCAACTCGGCATTGTGGGCAGGACAACGGATCGATTCCAAATGTGGAAGGGCGGTTGCCGCTGAGGGACAAGCCATGCGGGGTTGCGGTAAGTAAAGTAGGACATGACCCATCAATGGTGGTTGACCCCAAGCGATTCAATGACTGCTAAGCGTTGGGTTAATCAACAGAGAGCGGCGTGCTCTAGCCTACTCTGGGCGCGGGGAACTAAGCGCAATTGTGAATTTCACCCGCTGAGGTAGTATATTCACTTGCTTGCCGCTGATAATATGGTTTGAATTTGTACCTGAAGCTGAAACGTCCGCTTGTTTAATTCATCTGTCCACTTACTCGGAAGTACGAGGAAAACGTCATGGCAATGCAATCGATCTTGACCAGGCTAGCCCCGGTTTCTGCTAGCTTGTTGCTGCTCTTTGGTGGGGTGGCGATGGTGCCTGTGGTGACGGCGGCGGATAGTGCGATCGCCCAAACAGCCAAACCAGCGAAGAAAAAAATCGCGATCGTTGATTTTGACTTTGCCAACACTGGGGATTCGAGCTATTGGTATTCCTATCGGGGCACTGGTGCTGCCCGTGGCATTAGCGAAATGTTGATTAACAAATTGGTGAACGACGGAGCGTATACCGTTGTTTCGCGCAGTGCCTTGGAAAATTTATTGCGGGAAAAAGGGATCAGCGGCCCCATTGATGAGTCTAAAGCGGTGATGATTGGCAAGGAATTGGGGGTTGATACCGTCATTGTTGGGACGGTGACTCGCTTTAATGTGGAAAAGCGTAGTGCTGGCGGTAGCCTCTTTGGAATTGGGGGTGGCTCGGATACAACCAAGGCCGTGGTGCAATTGGCGGTGAGAGCCGTCAGCGTTCAAGACCAAAGCATTATTGCGGCGATGGAAGGCTTGGGAAATGAGGAAAGCAGCAGTGGTCGTGGGTCTGTCTTTGGCATTGGGGCCAGTTCTAGCAGCAGTGGTTCAGATGAGTTGCTGAGCCAAGCGGCGGAAAAAGCTGTGGCCAATGTGGTGACGCAAATGAAGCAAAAGCTGTAGGCTTCAGTTCAACGTGGGCTTAAGCAGAAGCCTGAGACTTGGTTAACCATCGAAGCAACCTGGATCAGGCCGCTCTATTGGGAGGCGGATCCAGGTTTTTGCTTGGGTGCAGTTTTAGGAACCGGGGGTGAGGTAATCGAGGAGGCGATCGCCGGAATCTGCGCGGATCAGGCCCACCACGACATCCGGCAAGGCAACTAAGCGGGGATAAACCAGATAGCGCGGTTCCCACCGGGGTTGAAATTTTTCCTTGAATTGGTGCAAACCCTTGAAGTTATAAAACTGGTTCAGGTGTTCAAAGAAATAATTCAGTCCTTTTTCCACCTGTTGGGCATCAGGGGTTTTGCCAACTCCCGCCAAGGGCGACAAACTGAAGTTGAAGCTGTCATAACCCAGGTGTTGGAAATGTTGAAACAGGGACACAAACAAAAAGTCCATTGTGCCTTTTTCGGCTGTGTCGCGATGGCGCATTAAATCGACTGTTACTTCTTGTCGCTGATAGCCGTTCATGACGTTGGCGAAGGCGATCGGCTTGCCGTGGGAATCGTATACGACCCCGACGTAGCAATCTTGCAAATATTCGGCGTGAAACCAGCCAATGGAGAAGCGTTTCTCTGCGCCTTGTTTCGCCTGAAGCCACTCGTCGCTCACGGGTTTGAGCTGTTGGAGTAATTCCTGACTCAGCGGGGGTTCGTAGATCTGAACTGTGTGTCCAGTTTTGGTTAAGCGGTTGATCGCGGTACGGAGGTTTTGATTTGCTTTGCCCTTGAGGGAAAAGTTGGCGAGATTCACGATCGCCTCTTCGCCGATTTGAATCCGCTGAAACCCCAAAGAATCGTATAGGGGCAGGCTGTCGGGTAAGACTTCGTAGAAGACGGGAAACCAATCGTTGCGATCGCAAAATTCGCTGAAAGCCATGATGGTTTCTAAGCGCTCGGCTTCTGGCCCAATGGGATCACCGAGGGCAATGGCCGAGCGCCCCTTGGCCACGTAGGCCACAACACTTTGGCCGGTGGGGCTGAAGTAGTAGGATTTGTCATTGAGTAACGCCAGGCGGGCGAGGGCCGTTTGGCCATAGCGATCGCTTAATTGACGCGCTTTTTGGCGATCGGTGAGAGTGGCCGGATCGCCCCGCACCAGGACAGGCCGCAGCAGCATCCACAGGGCCACCAGCAGGGTAGACGCACCAATGACATAAATGGAGTTAGCAAAGAACGTGGCAAATTGGCCTTGGGGCTCCAGCCCCGCATTGTCCTCCGCAAAAAACATGGCCAGGGTTTGCTCAATGGCTGACAGCAGCCCAAAGTCAATTGGCTGACCATCTACCTTGAAATGCCCATCCAGAACATAAAATCCAGCGGTGCCATAGGCCAGGGTAAAGAGAATCGCCACGAGCAAGACTCGAATCCCTTGGGCTAAGGATGGGCGATCGGACTGGGCGGTAAAGACTGGGCGGAGTAAAAACAGTTGAATTAAAACGATACTCGCCAGAATACATTCTTCGTAGTCCAAGCCTTTGATGAGATGGCTAATGATCGAGAGAATCAAGAGGGCGATCGCTAACCACCAGGCCACCCGCTTTCGCCGCAACAAATTAACCGCCAGCATGAGAAAGGCAAACCCAGCTAAGGCCGCAAAAATCCGCCCACTGGCCCGGATGTAGAACGGCAGCAGCAAGCTTTCAAGCACATTGCGGCGACCGGGCAAACTCGGCGTGACGGCAGAAAGTAAATTGACGACTCCCATCGCCGTTGTGAGCAACGCCACACTCCACAACCCAAGTTGGGTGCGCCATTTTAACTTGCCGATGGTGCGCTGACCGAGGAGCGGAGCCTGAGGCTTCATGCTTTGAGACCCTATGATTTTGAAGGTGATTTTGAAGAGGAATGGGACGCTTGTTCAGCCAGCTTAAATTGCCGACCGACAAAGGCGAGGGAATCGCTGAGATGTTTGTGCCAATAGTTCCAGCCCACATCAGCCCCGACAATACCATGCCCCCCTGGAAAAACATGAAACTCATTAACGATGCCAAGCTGGTCTAAAACGGTGTGAAACTGTTGGGTGGCGGTGAGATACTCCTGGTCTTCGCTGCCAGCATCAAGATAGACGCGCAAGGCTGTTTGCTGGGCTTTGGGCAGTTGTTTGACAAACACTTGGGGGCTATTATTGGGGCCACTCTCGTCCTTGAAGTAGCCGCTGTGGCTGAAGAGGGTGTGAAATTGGTTGGGATGTCGCAGGCCAATGTTAAAAGCGCCCCAAGCCCCGGAAGACAAGCCACCGATCGCCCAAAATTGCGGCCCCTCCAAGGTTCGATAGCGGGACTTCACAACATTGACGAGATCGGTGCTGATGAGGCTGGCAACCTTGCCGTTTGGCCCATCATAGTAATCCGGATCATAGAAGGGGCTGCTCCCCCGGCGATCGCTGCCATCCGGTGTAATCACAATTGCGGGCGGCAGGCGGTGCTGTTGATACAGTTGATGCAAAACAGAGGTGAGCTTGGCTTTCGTTTCGTAATCGGTGGCATCCCCGTGGCCCCCATGCAACAGAAAAATCACAGGGAAGCGTTTGTGGGGTTGGCGGTTGTACTGGGGCGGCAAGACCACACCATAGGTGCGCACCTCGTTCATCGCCGGACTGTCAAAGGTGACAAGCTGAAAGTTAAGGCCGGTGTTGGCCATTGCCTCTGGCGGGTCAAGCTGGGGTGCCCCGGCCACAAAGACATACCAATAGCCACCGCCCAAGCCCAGGCCCAGGGCGATCGCGCTACTCATAGCAATTGATTTCAACGGGAATTTCATAATTGTGGTACTGCGTGGGAAGCGTGGGTGTGCACAAAGGTTGCGATCGCGGCATTAACCTGTTCCGGCAGTTCTGCCATGACGGCGTGGCTGGCGCTAGGGAAATGCAAATGCTGGCTGTGGGGGAACTGGGCCGCAACCTCGGCCCCCAGGTGGTAGGGAAACATGGGATCGCGGCCCCCCGTGATGATCAACAGGGGCACCTGGCTGAGGCGATCGGTTTTGCGGTGGGTCAAAAAGTTATAGCCCCAAAAGCTTTCAAAGGCTTGATAGGGAGGCAAATGACGGGGCAGAGGACAGTCTTGCCAATATTGGGCGAGGGGGGGCGATTGGGGCGATCGCGTGAACCATTCCCTGAGCTGCTGCACTTGGGGGTGGTGCCACCAGTGACGGCCACTCCATTTCAGCAATTTCAATGCGGGCACTTCCCACCAGGGCGTGAGGTTATGGGTGCCTCCGGCAATCACAATCAAACCCCGGATGGCGTGTCGTTGTGCCCATTCCAACCCAATTGGCACCCCATAGCTATGGCAGCACAGGATGGGCGCGTGAATGTGGAAGTGGTGGAGTAGTCGGGTCAGGTCGCGGCGATAACGGCCTACCGAATAGCGGCGATCGCCCGCCGAAGCCCCGTGCCCCGCCAGGTCAAAGGCCAGCGCCTCCCACCCCTGGTGCTGGGCAAATTCGTATTGCGATCGCCAATTCAAGCAATTACCCAAGCCCCCGTGCAAAAAGACCAGGGCTGGTGCTGTGCCAGGAGTATAGGCAACTCGGAGCCGCACCGACTGGCGCAAAACGACTGTTTGGGCCGTATCCATTGAGGAGAGTGATGACATTCCCGTTGTCCTAATAAGTTAAGAATCAACGCGCATCGGTGAATGACAGAGTTGGATCAATTGTGGGAGAACTGACCGTTTAGACCAGCTACAGCACCCCAACGTTCAATGGGGACGGGCCGCGCTAGCCGAAGCGGTGAGCTGTTTGGGTCAAATTTAAGGAGGCCCAGCCGGAACTGGCCTGGAATTATTGTACCTAGATTGGCGATCGCTGGGTCTACAGCCATCCTGGCGCTAGGCGGAAAGGCCAGCTAAAGTCTGAGTGGCAACGGCTTGGACAAAGTTCGCCAAAATTTTGAGGCCGATGGTGGAAGATTTTTCCGGGTGGAACTGAACGGCCATCAGGTTATCGCGGGCGATCGCCACGGTCACCGTTTGACTGCCGTGGGTGGTGGTCGCAGCGGTCACAGTCGGGTCGGTGGGGGCTGCATAGTAGGAATGCACGAAATAGACCCACGGATCCGCCGCAAGGTCGCGCCATAGGGGGCAGGTGGGCTGGGTCACGGTCAACTGGTTCCACCCCATGTGGGGAATGGTGATGGTGGGTTCAGAGCGAAACCGCTTGACGGTGCCTGGAATAATGCCTAGGCCTGGTTCGGTGCCTTCTTCGCTCGCGTCAAACAAAATCTGTAAGCCTAGACAAATGCCCAGAAAGGGTTTACCTTGGGCGAGCGCCTGTTTGATGGGGGCTTCCAGGTGGCGCGATCGCAAATGTTGTACGGCTGGGTCAAACGCCCCCACACCAGGTAACACAATTGCGTCTGCCGCTGCCAAATCTGCCGCTGCATCTGTGACCAGGGTGGTGGCTCCGGCCTTTTCCAGGCCCTTACAAGCCGAGTGCAAATTGCCCATGTCATAGTCAATGACGGCGATCGTTGGCATAAATGGTAGCCTCACCATGACTCTACGCCTAGCATTGTAGTCGGTATTGGGGGGCGTGCTGCATCCACTGACAGGGGCGCGGCGTTAGCAGTGTTGCGCCAGGGCTGGATTTTGCGATCGCAAAAAGCGAATCATTTGCTGATCTTCACCGCGAATGTGGTGAATCATCCAATCGGCTAAGACCTGGGTAATATCATCAGGCGTGCAGGGTGTTTGGGTGTCTAATTTCAGGAGCAGTTGGCGAACTTTTGCGGTTAGTGCGAGATGGGTATTGCAGTGAATTTCGTAGTTGGGATAGTTGTAGGCGCGCATCAAATCTTCTTCCATCGCAAAGTGCGCCTCGGCTTGGGCGGCGAAGTCCTGGAGTTGTTGTTGCAGCCAGGGGCGATCGGGGCATTGCTCCAGAGCCGCAGCATGAATTGTATTGACGATCGCAAACAAAGCAAGATGTTGCTGGTCAATTTCTCGATGTCCGGTGGAGTATTCGTCCTGCCATTGTGCGATCGCCATAAATCTCCTTTGTTGCGCCAAGCTCATCGGATTTAGTTGCCGTCTTATTCCCAGCCTGCCGTTCTCAATTCTGTTAATTTTCCCCATTGAATTAACCAGAACAAGCACCGTAAAATAAAACGTTGTAAAAATTAATGATACCCAAAAAAGCTGGTAAAACAATCGTTTGAGCTAAAACCCTGCGACCAAGAAAAACAGCAGAATCAGCACAATGACAACATCAGGACTGCCAAACAATAAATCGATAATCTATGTTGTGGTAGGGGAACGGCAAAAGATTTTCAGACTCTTTGAAGCCGCAGGGTTGATAGGAAGAATTCGGGGTTAGGAGCCGCACGAAAAAGCTGCCTCAAGCCCCATGAAAATAATTCCGATGTAAACAAACAGTTCTAATAGGAACAAGGCCGCGATCGCACTTGGCTGCTACGAAAGGGATGTATCATGGGCCTGATACACTAAGCTTAATACATCAAAAAAAGAGTGGAAATATAGGGAGTCAAAGCTCATTACTTAATTCCTGTTCCATAGGCCATAACCTCTACAGCAATAATGCCTTGGCCACTGTTACTGCCCAGTTCTGCCGTTTCAATCCGCACATTGATTAAATGCTTTGCCCCCCAGGCTAGTGCTTGTTCTTGCAGGCGCAAAACAGCCTCCCGGCGACCTCGTTCCAGCAACGTTTCGTAAACTGTAATTCGGCCACCCAGCAAATTCATGAAACTGGCCACAAAGGTTTTGAAATAATCCGACGAAATCACCACACTACCGACAAATAATTCTGCTGCTTGGGCCTGGGGAATGGGTGTTTTGGCTCCAACGCAACTGGTCGGGAGTGTTTGCACTTGGCGTTCTCGGTGTTGCAGCGATTGAAAATGTTGCTGCTCGATACGGGTACCGTAGAAATAACCAATTCCGACTAAGATGGCTAAGATGATCAGTCCTTCCATTGCGTTTCCACCTTGGCTATTCCACCTTAACTGCGGTGCCATAGGCCAACAATTCGGCGGCCCCTTGCATCAGGGATGAGGTGGCAAAGCGCACATTCACCACGGCGTTGGCCCCGCGTTGGCTTGCGGCTTGCACCATGCGATCGGTGGCTTCTTGGCGGGCTTCTTGGAGTAGTTCGGTGTAGCCTTTGAGTTCGCCCCCAACCAGATTTTTGAACCCGGCGGCGAGATCCCGTCCGATATGTTTGGCGCGGACAGAACTGCCCTGGACTAACCCCAAATGTTGCACGATGGTTTTGCCCGGAATGGTTTCAATATTCGTCAGAATGATATTAGACCGATGGGAAAGCGAACTGTGGGCCATGCGCTGATTCCTGCGATGGTGAAAGCATTTGCTACCGTAACCTTGACTGGGTGGGTGGGGGCGGTTTTATAAGCTTTTTTTTTGAATGGACTAGCGGGAGGCCGAGTTGGGCCGTTGTAAGGCGTAGGGACAAAAGCAAAGCGTCGATGGGGCGGGCAGGGCGGTGGGTGTGTGAAGAACTATCTGAGGATGATGGGATGGGGGGCCGGGTGTCGATTTTAAAGCTATCAATTGCTAAAGCTGTTAGTTCTTCAGGAGGGCGGATGGTGGGGGCAAGGTGCAGGGGGCGGTGCGAAGTGGCTAGGGGTAACCCAGATTGGGTATGGCCTAAGTGCGGAGCGATGCAGTTGATGCGGTGCAGCTTGAATGACAATTTTTACTACTGTTGTGTGGCCTGAGTCCTGTATGCCATTTAATGCTTTGTTGCATAAGATTGCAGATTGTGTGAGTGCAACGTTGGGGTTGCAAATTCGTCCGCAAGATCACGCTGCTTTTGCGACCTTGGTGGAGGAACGCCGACTGGCGCTGAAGGTTTCCCTTGAGCAGTATTATGGCTTGTTGCAACAACAGTTGCTCTGGCCGCAGTGGGGGCGGGGGGGCGACTTGCAATCGGAATGGCACGTTTTGGCGACGCGGCTGACGGTGTGCGAGAGTTATTTTTTTCGCGATCGCCAGCAAATTGCTTTACTCCAACAACGGATTTTGCCGGGTTTAATTGCCCAAAAACGGGAGCAGGCGGGGCCTCATAAACTCACCTTGCGGCTGTGGAGCGCGGGGTGTGCGACGGGGGAAGAAGCTTATTCTCTCGCAATTTTGTTGCGCGAACTGTTGCCCGATTGGGCCAACTGGGCCATTCAAATTATTGGAACTGATATTAACCCAGACTGTATCCAGCGGGCGCGGCGGGGAGCCTATGGGCAGTGGTCGTTTCGGCAAGTGGAACCGGAGCGGCAACGGGGCTATTTTGATCATGTGCCGCCGGAATGGGTGGTGCGGGCATCGGTGCGGCAATGGGTGCAGTTTGATGTGGAGAATTTATTGGGCGATCGCCGCTTACAGCCTGTGTTGGATTTGCACAATTTTGACCTGATTGTGTGTCGCAATGTGTTCATTTATTTTCAGCCCACCGCGATCGCCCAGGTGTTGCAGCGGTTTCATGGGGCGTTGGTGCCGGGGGGCTATTTGTTAACGGGCCACACTGAATTACATGGCCAAAATTTGCGTCCGTTCCAGAGTTTCGATTTTCCTGAATCTTCGATTTATCAACGGCCTTTGGTTGCGCCAGCGGTGTTGCCCCTGGGACAGGCGAACGGGCCGGAAAACCAGGTTCAGCCTCCTTCGGCCTCGGCGGCGATCGCCCTGACCTTGGCGCGTCCGGTGGCCCTGGCGCGTCCGGTGGCTTTGTCACGTCCAACCGCCTTGCCGACCGTGGCTCCCAGCCCCAACCCGGAGGCTGTGCCAGAGTGGCTCCAAACGGCCCAATCGCTGTTTGAACAGGGGGACTATGCTCAGGTGATTACCTGGTTGCAACACCACCAGGCCCAGCCCCACGAGTTTGAACGGCTCATGCTGTTGGCCCATGCCTACGCGAATCAGGGGGCCTATGAGGCTGCGCGATCGCATTGCCAGGAGGGAACCCAACTCCGACCCCTGGCCACAGAACCCCTGGCCTTGTTGGCTCATATTGCGGATGATATGGGCGATCGCGAAACTGCTAAACGCCATTGGCAACGGGTGATTTATCTGGAGCCAGAGCGCGTGTGGGCTTACTTGAACCTGGCCGAACTCTATGCCCAGGAGCAAAATACCAGTCGGGCCGAAACCCTGCGACGTTCTGCTTTGCGGCTGTTGGAGCAGTTGCCGCCCGATGCCTATGTTGATCCCCAACAGCAAATCACGGTGGCTGCTTTGCGGGCTCAGTTGCTCTAACCCAGAACGATGGCCGCGTGGCCGTGCTGGCTGGGGCTGCGGGGAGAAGACCCTGGGGGGATGGAGGCTGGGGGCCAAAGGGCCAACGTTAATTTTTTGCAGCAGCCTGCTACTGTGGTGGATTTCTGGGGCATCTTACGGATGCCAGAGACAAGGTAGGCGTTGGCTCTATGCTAAGTTTCCCTGACATGGTTGAGTTTCTCTGCGGCCCGATCGCGGTGGTCTGCGTAGAATTGACGAGTCTGGGATGGTCGTTGGGCCATTGCCCTCGTGTTGGGTGGGGCGGGGCCATAAGGCGATTGACGGATGCCGGGGGGCGATCGCTACGGCTGGTCTGGCGGCGGGCTGGGGGGCTGGCGCTGGCCCGTCGAATCTTGATTTGGGCGCGACTGAACGACGGCTTCATCGTTTTCTAAACCCTCTTTCCACAGGGCACTTGCAGCTATGGCGGATATCCCTTATCTCATGTTCAATTTGCACTGCCATCGTTACGGGGTCGCGGCGATCGCGGTTGAAGAGGTTTTTTTGCTACCCGAAATTTATACGACGGCCCAGTTGCCTGCCCCTTTTGTGGGGGTACTCAATCTGCGGGGTCGCATTCTGCCCATTGCCGACCTCAGCTCGTGGTTGGGCCATCCTTCCCAGCCTTATACCCTGAATGACTGTCTGATTGTCTTGGTGCGGGAGGGGCAACAAATTGGAATTTTGGCCAATGAGGTCTTGGGCATTGAACCGATGACCCCAAACCAGTGGGCAACGGCCCCCACCACGGCCACGGACGCGACTACGGGGACCCTGGTGCGAACCCAATTTGCCACCTTGGACGGCCAGCTATTGTCTTTGCTGGAGGTGGAGGAGTTACTCCTGCGGTTGAGCGATCGCCTGCAACCGGAAGCCTTACCCCCGTTGCCAGGGTGGGAACCAGGGGCGGAGGGGCCAGCGCCGATCGCCACTCTCCCAATGCCAGCCACAGCCCTGGTCAGGACAAATTCCGCCACAGAGCAAACCATCCTGCAACAACGGGCTGCGAGTTTGCGATCGCCCGTCCAGGAAGACAGCACCACTGGCCAACTCTTTTTCGCGATCGTCCAATTACGGGATGAATACTTTGGCCTCGATGTGAGTATCATCGACGAGTTTACAGACATTCGCACCCCCACCCACATTCCCTGTGCCCCGCCCCACATCATCGGCAACATGAACTTGCGCGGCGAAATCTTAACCCTGGTGGATATCAGCCATATCTTGAATTTGCCCCAGGGCGATCGCTCGCAGCGACGGAAGGCTGTGGTGGTGCGGTTAGACGATGTGATTGCGGGAATTGTGGTGGATGACGTTTTTGATGTGGTGATGGTCAGTCCCACGGATTTGCGGCCTGTTCCGATCGCCGTCCGCACGGCCCATGACATCTACTTACGCGGCATTGCTCCGTACCATGACCGCACCATGACGGTCTTGGATTTGCCCAACATTTTGACGCAGGGTGAACTTGTCGTAAACGAAACTACTTGATTGTGTTGATTAGGAGAGATTATGAGCGATCGCAAACCCTGGAGACTCCGCACTTGGATTTTGATGGGCTATTCCATTCCCATCACGGCGTTGGTCGTTTCCGCCGCGACCACCATTTTTAACGTTAGCCAATTGCAACAACGTGCCCAAGAACTGGATCGATCGCGCAGCGTGGCCGTGGAAATTGGCGTGATTGATAATGCCAGCGGTGTAATGAGCCGAGCTGTGCGGGGCTATTTGCTCGATCAACGATCGCGCTTTTTACAAACCTTTCAGCAGGGCCAATCTAAAACGCAGCAAGCGCTGAACAAGCTTGATCAGTTGATCGTGGTGAGCGACCAACAACAGCGCCTAGAAGAGTTGCGGCGAGTCTTGCAAGATGTGGAAACACTCAATCTCAGCCTGTTGGATTTGGCCAAGCAAGGCAAAGTCGCCCGCGCGGTGCAGGAGTGGAAAGCCAGCATCAACCAGACCAAAATTGACGATCTCATGCAAGTGATGGGCGAAATCAAAGCCGTGGAAGACAAAATTGTGGCGGCGGACGAACAACTCCAGACAGAAGCCCTGAACAATTTACAAGTGGTGGTGGTGGTGGCGACCTTTATTTCGATCATGGCCTCGGTGGCGATCGGGCTGTGGATCATTGCGAAAGCCTCTCGCCAAATGAATAGTTCCGCAACGGTGATTGCCAGTTCTGCCAGTCAAATTGCGGCCAGCGTGGAAGAACAGGAACGCACCACCAGCCAACAGGCCGCATCGGTAAACGAAACGACTGCCACGATGGAACAATTGGGTACGTCGTCACGGCAATCGGCGGAACAGGCCGAAGCTGCTGCCGCCGGTGCAAGACAGGCCCTCACCTTGGCGGATGGGGGCACCCGCGCGGTGGAACGGACGCTAGCTGGGATGGCCACCCTACGGGAAAAAGTAGGGGCGATCGCTGACCAGATTTTGCGCCTTAGCGAACAAACCAACCAAATCGGCAATATTTCGAGTTTGGTCAGTGATTTGGCCAACCAGACCAACATGTTGGCGCTAAATGCAGCCGTGGAGGCGGTGCGGGCCGGGGAACATGGCAAAGGGTTTGCGGTAGTTTCCAGCGAAATTCGCAAACTAGCTGACCAAAGTCGCCAATCGGCAGACAAGATTAATGCCCTGGTGGCGGATATTCAAAACGCGATTAACGCGACGGTGATGGCAACCGACGAAGGCACCAAAACCGTAGAAGCGGGCGTGCGAATTGCGGATGAAACCGCCGAAGCCTTCAATGGGGTGGCCGATGCCGTGAACAATGTGGCCCTGAACAATCAGCAAATTTCCCTCAACATTCAACAACAGGCGACGGCTGTGCAACAGGTGGTGGAAGCGATGAATAATCTCAACTCTGCGGCCAAGGAAACGGCAACGGGGATCACCCAAATCAAAGTCGGTACCCAACAACTGAATTGTGCGGCCAAAGATTTACAGACTGTGATTTAGACCCTGGAATTGCCACTGGGGTTGTTTGCGGGCTGCGCGATCGCGACCTTTCACCTTAGTCCTGAAAATTTGCCATGAAAATCGACGACGAGGATCTGCGCCTTTTGTTCAAAACCACCAGTGAGGAGCGTTTGCAAATCATTGATGAACAACTGCTGCACCTAGAAAAACATCCGACTGACCAGGCTGCGATTGAAATCATTCTGCGGGAAGCTCATTCCCTCAAAGGTGATAGCAATATGCTGGGGCTGAAAGACCTGGGCACCCTGGCCCACCACGTTGAAGCGATTTTGGGCGAAGTGAAACGGGGGGAAGCCCTCTTTTCTGCTGCGCTGGGCGATCGCTTGGCGAGTGCGATGCTGGCGATCGCTCAATTGGTGCAAGCGGCAGTCACAGGGGAATCGCCTACTCTCCATCCGGTGCAGGCATTGGCCAATCTGTTGGGGCAGATCCCATCGCTGGAACTGCCGTTGTCGGAACTTGCGGTGCCCTCCCCGCCGCCCCCGGCAGACGCGATCGCCGCAGATGAGGCTGAGTCAATTGCGGTGGTCTTTTCCCCAGCGGTGCCTGCGGTTGGTGCGGCCCCAGAACTGAGTCCTGCGGGGCGACTCCCCAGCGGGGCGGCCCCTGCCGAGGCCACAGGTTCCAGTGGCTACCACATTGAAACGATTCGCGTGCCGACCCAAACCCTGGATAAACTCATGACCTACGCCGGAGAATTGACGGTCACGGAAGGGCGGATTAATCATCGCTTAGCGGATATTCGGGCGATCGCCCAGTTGCACGATGACTGGAGCCGCGACCTCCTCAAACAGCGGTTTTTGGCAAGCCAACAGGCAACGGTGGCTACCCCTGGGCCAAGTCCAGATGCCTTTCGCGATCGCAGCGAACAATACCTGGAAAAACTGGGCCAACTGGTCAAACAACTGCAAAGCACTATTTCTGAAGACAGTACCCGCCTCGAAGCCATTAGCAACGACTTAGAAGCAGGCATTCGCACGCTGCGGTTGCTGCCCCTCTCGACGTTGTTTAACTTGTTTCCACGGTTGGTGCGGGATCTGGCTCGCCAGGAAGGGAAACACGTTGAGTTGGTGATTGAAGGCGGCGAAACCCAGGCGGATAAGCGCATTTTGGAGGAAATGAAAGATCCGCTGATGCACATTATCCGCAATGCGATTGATCATGGCCTGGAAACTCCTGCCGAGCGCCTCCAACAGGGCAAACCCCCGACGGGAACAATCTATCTACGCGGCTACCAAACGACGACGAGCATTGTGCTGGAGATCCGCGATGATGGCCGTGGGCTGGATACCGATGCCATCAAAGAAACGGCCATGCGGCGGAATTTGTATCGCTGGGACGATCTGGAATCGATGGCCCCCCACCAAATCCATGCGCTGATCCTGAGTTCGGGGTTTTCTACCCGGCAGATGGTGACGGAAATTTCGGGCCGGGGGGTTGGGTTGGATGTCTTGCGGGCCAAGGTCGAAGCCTTGAAAGGGGAAATTGCGATCGCCTCGACCCCTAACGAAGGGTGTACCTTTCGGATTCAACTCAGTACCAATCTGGCGGCGGCCCATGTCTTGTTGGTTGGGGTGCAAAACCACACCTATGCGATTCCCGTTGAAACGGTGAAAACCACCTGCCTTGTGCGCCTGGAACAGATTTTTATGGTCGAAGGGCGGCCCACTATCCAACACGATGGCCAACCGATTTCGGTCGCGCCTCTGGCCGAATTATTGGAACTGCCCCCCGTTCCCTCGACGAGCAAAATGACGAACTCGACGGCGCTGTGCTGTGTGCTGGTGCAAGTTGGGATGGATTGTCTGGGGGTGTTTGTTGATGCCTTGCTGGATGAACAAGATGTGGTGTTAAAAGCCCAAAGTAAACTGTTACAACGGGTGCGAAACGTATCGGGGGCAACGATTTTGGGGGATGGTTCGGTGTGTATGGTGCTCAATCCGCGCGATCTCATCCAGTCGGCGCGGCGCAGTCCGGTGGCGTTGAACCCAACCCAAGCTGCAACTGCGACCAAACGGCGATCGACCATTTTGCTCGTGGAAGATTCCATTGCAACCCGCACCCAAGAAAAACGGATTTTGGAAGCGGCGGGCTATGAAGTTGTGACGGCAGTAGATGGGGCCGATGGTTGGAGCAAGTTAACGTCACGGGCGTTTGATGCGATCGTGTCAGATGTGCAAATGCCAAATCTCAATGGCTTGGAACTGACTGCTAAAATCCGAGAACACCGAGAATACAACGATATTCCAATTATTTTAGTGACGACGTTGGCCAGCGAAGAAGATCGGCAACGAGGGGCCGAAGCTGGCGCAAATGCCTATTTGACGAAAGGGAGTTTTAAGCAAGACATTTTGTTGGAAACCTTAGAACGTCTTATCTAGCGTCAAGGGCGATCGCCCAGTATTCAACCCGGCTTAATGCTCATGTCTGACCCTCTTTTGATCACAACCTTTACAACGTGGAAATCAACGCAACAATCAAATTCTTCCGATGATTTAATTGCCGCCTTACTCCATCACAAACGGTTGCCGATGACTGCTCATTTACTCCGTCAGTTACCTGTGCATTTTCGCTTAGCACCCCAGCAGGTCATTACGACGGTGGAAACAATTCGACCAGCAGCAGTGATTTGTTGTGGCATGGCAGAAAAACGATCTCATTTAACCGTTGAAATACAGGGCCACTTTCAAGGTGAAACCTTCTGTACATCTGTCGATCTTCAGGCATTAGTCCGGCGACTGCCCCACACCACAATTAGTGATAATGCAGGTCGCTTTGTCTGCAATTATTTATATTATCGATTGCTAAAATATTTGCGATCGCGAGACTCATCTGTTCCCTGTATTTTTGTGCATGTCCCAATCCTAACTGAGGAAAATCGCAGTCATATCATGCACGATTTTGATCATCTATTGCAACAAATTAGCCATATGCATACCACTGTTTATCACTAAGGTACGATTTGAGATTGACTCCGGAATTTTTCCTGCTCTCGTGTTGTTTGAAGAAAGAAAGTCGCTTCAGATTTATCTTTTACTGCTACTGATCTTTTTCTGAGGGATGGAAGGACGCTACATAACTCAACGCTTGCAGTAGTCTTTCTGGCGTATCCCTGGTTCAAAGGTCGGCTCAATAAGCGGCGATCGCAAAACTATAGTTGGCTGGATGGCGGATTTCTTTCTGGTTGTTAGTGAGGTTGAATCGCCCATGCGCAGTAAATTCTATTCTTTTCTCTTGCTCTTTTCACTTGTTCTACTGGGCTGTTCAATTTTGCTGAATTTTCTATTATTTAATCGGGCTAAACAATACTATGTTGAGTTAAATGGAACCCGGTTAGATCCGGTTGGCTTGAATGTTTATCCCTCTGTTGGGCAACCGAAGCAGATAAAAGATTTGCTCCGAGTTGTCTTTTTTGGTGATTCGCGCTCAGCAGCTTGGCTACCCCCTTCCCCAAATAAGTTGAAGCCACGACGCTATGAATTTATGAATCGTGGAATTGGCTCTCAAACCTCGATTCAAACTCTTCAACGGTTTAGTCAGCATGTCCAACCTTTAAACCCAGATATTATTGTGATTCAGGTGGGTGTCAATGATTTGAAAACAGTCGCCCTTTTCCCCGGACAAACGGAGACGATTATCGCGAATTGCAAAACTAATATTCGGCAATTGGTTAAGGCGGCGAACAGCACAGGGGCGATCGCGATTGTGAGTACGGTTTTCCCCGTGGGTGATGTGCCGCTGGAACGCAGAGTTTTTTGGTCAGATGCGGTGGAACAGGCGGTGCAATCTGTGAATGATGATATCAAAACGTTGGCCAGCGATCGCGTGATTGTGTTTGATGCGTTCTCCCTTTTGGCAAATGAACAAGGTCGATTGCGGCCAGAATATCGTACAGATGAGTTACATCTGAATCAGGCTGGATATGCTGCGCTAAATCAAAAACTGGAACCCTTGCTAGAAACAATAAAACTACAGTCAAAGTCAGATAAACGTTAGCCTTTCCCGCTTTTTGGGGATGGTGTAGGGCGGGATCTTAATCCAGATCTGGTCTTATTTGTTTAGAATGAAATTAATACCTGTTTGTGGATTTCATATTCATTTGATTAAGCAAGTGAGGAGCTTGGCTGATCGATTGTTAATCGATTGAAGGGTGAATTGAACTGTGAATCTGCGATAAATGGGTTGGGAATCGGTTGGGGATGGTGGCTCCTGCGGTGAAGGGGGCGATCGCTTTTTAGGTTCCCGTCTACGATAATGCTGAGACCATTGAGGCCCACGATATGCCAGTCCAGATCATCACTCCCACATCAGCCCAATCATTCAGTACGGGTACCCCGATCGCGATCAACGGCACAGCCAGTAGCGATGTTGTCAATGTGCGGATTGGGAGTCCCTATGGGGGCACAGAGTACGTTTTGGGGACGGTCTCCGTGGTGAACGGCGCGTGGCAATCGCAATATGCCTTTAATACGGTGGGGCGGCGGCGGCTGGTGGTGCGGGGGCTGGATCGCAGCGGGAAGGAAGTGGCCAATGCTGCGGTTGAAGTGGAATTGGTGGCGGGGTCGGTGCCCAGTGGCCAGGTTGCGATCGCGAGTCCGGCAAATCAGGCGACGCTAGAACTGGGGTTGCCCGTATTGTTTCAGGGGACGGCGACGGGGGATGTGGCGAATATCCAGGCCCGGACTATGGTGGCGGGAACACCGCTGATTCTGGGGACGATGAGCGTCGTCAATGGCACCTGGGCGTTTAACTACACGTTTAATACGGGCGGCGATCGCCAAATTTTGATTGACGGGTTCGATCGCACGGGGCGATTGTTGGCAACGGCAGGGGTGACGTTTTCCCTCAAGGCGTTCACGCGGATCGGGTCTCCGACCAATGGACAAGCGTGGCGGTTAGAGGTACCAGTGGAGTTTCGGGGGACGACAACTCCGGAGGTGACGAGCGTGCGAATTGTAAGCCCGGTGGGAAATGTGGAATATCCGCTGGGTAAGGCTCCTGTGGTGCAGGGGGCGTGGGCGCTGGACTATACCTTCAATGGGGAGGGCGATCGCACGGTCATTGTCTATGGTTTGAATGGGACGAATGATGTGGTCTCCAGTGCGGTGGTCAAATTCTCGTTGGTGGCGTCGGGGGTCGATCCGAGTGGTCGGTTGGCGATTACGACTCCGCCCAATGCTTCGCTTCATGATGTGAATGCCGCGATCGCCTTTCGGGGGACGGCCACGGGGGATGTGGTCAATCTCCGGATTCGCACTCCGTTTGCTGGCACGGATGTGGTTTTGGGCTCGTTAACCGTGGTGAATGGGACGTGGGGCTTTAATTATGCGTTTAACACTGGGGGAGAACGCAAATTGGTGATTGATGGGTTGGATCGTAGCGGTCAACGGTTGGCCAGTTCCGCAACAACGATTATTTTGCGATCGCCCATTGATCCGGCGGAACCGTTTGGCAATGGTGTGATTGGCATTGAAAATACCAGTCGCATTTTTCGTGATCGGGTGATTCAACTGGCGGCACGATTGCGGACTCAACCGATTTTTCTGATGGCGGCGATGAGTTTTGAAACAGGCGGCACGTTTAGTCCCTCGATTCAAAATCGCTTGAGCCGTGCGACGGGCCTGATCCAATTTTTGCCCAGTACCGCAATTTCCTTGGGCACGTCAATTCAAGCCCTGGCGCAGATGACCGCCGAACGACAATTGGATTTTGTTGAAAAGTATTTTGTGCCGTTTACCGGGCGGTTGAATATTTTGGAAGATGTGTATATGGCCATTCTGTATCCCAGAGCGGTGGGCATGGGGCGTAGTTATGTTCTGTTTCGCAGTCCATCCGTTGAATATCAGAACAATCGCGGGTTAGATAGCAACTTGGATGGTGCGGTGACGGTGGCCGAAGCGGCGGATCTCGTCCGAAAACGAATCTTGTAACTTTTTGGATCAGTTTTGGGGTGAATTGCGGAATGGCGCGATCGCCCCGTGAAGGGACTTAATGACGTTTTTTGAGGGAGGAAACCCCATGATGCACCATACAGAGCGGGTCGTTGTGCTGTCTCTTCATTTCCCCTCACAAGGCGCAAAGGGATTCGACGTTAACCTCAGCGATCGCCGAACTCAGGGCTAAATCTGGTTCGCAAGTGGCTGAACCCTTCATCGGATTATTCCTGTGTGTGCCTTGTGCAAGACCAACTAGCACATGACATTGCACCGAAAGGAAATCCTCAAATGAACTTAAACTCCATCGGTTGGAGCAACTTTTTTGCAGCAACATTTTCACCCCATGCTGCCCAAGGTCGTGTACCTGGACGAGTGACGATCGCCCATCGCGATCGCTACCAGGTTTACACGGAACAAGGAGAAATTACTGCAACCCTATCGGGTACATTTCGGCATCAGTGTGCGGAAATGCAGGATATGGTCGCAGTGGGTGACTGGGTTATCTTGCAAATGCAGCCAGAACAGTCAACTGGTATCATTCATGCTGTTTTGCCGCGACGTAGTAAATTCTCGCGTAAACTTTCTGGAGCAATAACCCAAGAACAAATAATCGCCACGAATCTGGATACGGTTTTCATCGTGTGTGGACTGGATTATGACTTTAATCTCAATCGTATTGAGCGTTACTTAATCCTGACGTGGGAAAGTGGTGCCTCCCCTGTGATTATCTTGAGCAAAGCTGATCTATGCCCTGATTTAGCAACTAAAATTGCTGCTGTTGAGGCGATCGCGCTGGGTGTTCCTGTTTTACCCATTAGTGTGACGACCCAGCAAGGGCTTGACCAACTTCAAACCTATCTGCAACCCGGTCAAACGATCGCGTTGCTAGGTTCTTCTGGTGTTGGTAAATCGACGCTGACAAACTACCTCATGGGTACGACGGTTCAAGCGGTGCAAGCTGTCCGGCAGCACGACAGCAAGGGCCGCCACACGACAACCCATCGCGAATTGCTTCGGTTGCCCAGTGGTGCGTTGATCATTGACACTCCTGGAATGCGGGAACTTCAGTTGTGGTCAGGTGATGTGGGCTTAGGGGATACCTTTGCCGATATCGAAAAGATTGGCCAACGGTGCCGTTTTCGCGATTGTCACCATCAAGCCGAACCGGGGTGTGCTGTGCAGGCCGCGATCGCGATCGGTGAACTGCAACCAGAGCGACTCCAGCACTACCAAAAACTCCAACGGGAACTAGACTACATCAACCAAAAACAAGATCAACGTGCTAGTCTAAACTCCAAAGCGCGGTGGAAAAAAATCCATAAAGCGATGCGGCAGAGTTCCAAATATGACTAAAGCTTAAGCTACTGTCCTGGCTTGAGTATAGGTTATGCCGTTGGTGTTTAGTAAATAACAGTAAAAGCTCCGATCTGTTCTCGATTAAAAGAGGCGATCGGAGCTTTCTTAATTATGTTGATTGCTACATTAGTTAAATCTAGAAAATTCAGTCTGAGACTTTAACTAAAAATTAAACACCAGTTTCGATAACTTGGCCTGGTTGAGGTGCGTCATAAGGTTCGAAATCAGTCTTCTTCGCACCACATTGAGGACATTCCCAATCATCGGGCAACGCTTCAAAAGGAGTACCGGGTTCAATCCCCGAATCAGGATCGCCAACAGCAGGATCGTAGATATAACCGCATACATTACAAATATACTTACGCATCGTTTTTCCTGAATTCAATACCTTGGATCTTCTACTGTTTATCCTAAATAAGTGTTTATAAAAATCCATCTATCAAGGGGGGAACTTAGATCTGAGTCGGATGAAAGAGGGCTCTTCCTTCGTAAGTTAGAAGTTGATTGAATGCGATGGATATTGAGTTGCGCTGAATGGTTGATGGGTATCTTAGTTTTATGTTCTTATTTCTTTAGCTGAGATCTATAGCTGTGTCGTGATTTGGGTTTAATCTGGATGTTTTAATTGTTAGATTGTATGCCTATCTTGGGCTTTGGTTACCGTTGTAATTTGACTGAATGAATCGTGAAAATGGATGGTATTCAATAAGCAGTTAGTAAGATGGAGATCAATTTAGTTGTTGATTTTGGGTGTGTGGATCGGGTTGGTGGCTCAGGCTTAATGGGTGGGCTTGAATGAGTTTGAGTGGTGATTGTTGGGTGCGATCGCTGTTTGCTGCCAGAACGTTTGTTTGATGCCAGGGCGATAGATAATGGGGCTAGTCGTTGGATAAGTGAAGTGTTATGACCCAAGCAAGTCAAGTTTTCCCTGTGATTTGGTATGACAATCATGTCCGGTTGATTGACCAAACTCGCCTACCCAATGAGTTTGATTGGGTCGAAATTCGGCGCTATGAAGATATGGCGATGGCGATTGAAACGATGATTGTGCGGGGGGCTCCGGCGATTGGGGTTGCCGCAGCCTATGGCATGTATTTGGGCGCGCGGGAGATTCAAACGAGCGATCGCGGTGAGTTTTTGGCCCAACTAGAAGTGGTTGCGGAACGGCTCCGGCAAACTCGACCCACAGCCGTGAATTTGTTTTGGGCGATCGCGCGGATGATGAAGGTGGCCCAGCAAACTTTGGGGCCTGTGGAGTCGATTCAACAAACCTTGCTGGCTACGGCTCAGGCGATCAATGCTGATGATATTCAAACCTGTCAGCAAATTGGGGATCACGGGGTCAGTGTTTTGCCTGCCTCCCCTGCTAAGTTGCGCCTGTTGACGCACTGTAATGCCGGGGCGCTGGCAACTGCTGGCTATGGTACGGCACTGGGGGTGGTGCGATCGGCGTGGCGGGATGGCCGCCTAGAGCGGGTTTATGCCGATGAAACCCGGCCTCGGTTACAGGGAGCAAAGTTGACGGCGTGGGAATGTGTGCAGGAACAAATTCCGGTCACGGTGATTACGGATAACATGGCGGCCCATTGCATGAAGCAGGGCTTGATTGATGTGGTGGTGGTCGGGGCCGATCGCATCGCGGCCAATGGGGATACGGCCAACAAGATTGGGACTTACAGTTTGGCGATCGTTGCGAAAGCCCACAACATTCCCTTTTTTGTGGCGGCCCCGCTGTCAACCATTGATTTTGCGATTCACGATGGGAGCCAGATCCCCATTGAGGAACGGAACCCGGAGGAGGTGTATCAAGTTGGCGAGACGCGGTTGTGCCCGGTGGGGGCTGAGTTTTACAATCCGGCTTTTGATGTGACTCCGGCAGAGTTGATTACGGCGATCATTACCGAGTATGGCGCGATCGCCCCGGCTAACCTGCAAGCCGAACTCCAACATAAACACGCCGGATAAACATAAACACGCCAGATAAACCCACCCGCGATCGCGGTAAATCATTTGGCTGCCATCCAGTTTTCGCCGCTATGAATCTCAACGGCCAGAGGAATGGAGAGTGTCACGGCAGATTCCATCACCTGCTGAATCGGTTGCCGTAGCACGTCCCATTCTTCTGGTGGCATTTCAAATACCAATTCGTCGTGGACTTGCAACAGTAAGCGGGCCTCGTAAGGGCGCAAAAGCTCATGAAGGCTCACCATTGCGATTTTGATGATGTCGGCGCTAGAACCCTGGATGGGGGCATTGGCGGCGGCCCGAAGTAACTGGGCATCGTATTGATCGCGAGTTTTGATTTTGGTGAGATCAATGTCGTCGGGGGACACGCCCCGCAGTTTTTTCAGGCTATCGCTACCAAAGTTGAAATAGCGGCGACGACCCAAGATGGTTTCCACATAACCCTGGGCGATCGCCTCTTTTTGCATCCGTTGTAGATACTCAAACACCTTGGCGTAGCGGGTATTGAACCGATCGATGAAGGTTTGGGCGGTTTTGCGATCGACCTTGGCTTCTCGGGCAAACCGCTGCGCCCCCATGCCATAGATCACCCCAAAGTTGATGACTTTCCCCAAGCGCCGCTCTTCTGCGGAAATTTCGTCTTTTTCAAACAGCAATTGGGCGGTGAGTTTATGGACATCTTCCTGCTTTTGATAAGTCTCAATTAATACGGGTTCCTGGCTGAGATGGGCCAAAATCCGCAGTTCAATTTGGGAATAGTCCGCAGCGACCATCACCCAACCAGGTTCGGGCACAAAGGCTTGCCGAATTTGCCGACTGAAGGCGGTACGGATGGGGATATTTTGCAGATTGGGATTAGAGGAGGAGAGCCTTCCCGTGGCGGTGATGGCCTGGTTAAAGTCAGTGTGCACTCGCTGGGTGTCGGGCCGGACGATCGCGGGCAACGCATCAACATAGGTCGATTTCAGCTTAGCCAGGGTGCGATATTCCACGATCGCTTCCACCACGGGATGATCATCGATGAGCTTTTCCAGGGTGGCCGCATCGGTGGAGTAATTGCCACTTTTGGTGCGGCGCGATTTGCGGCGATCGAGTTGCAGGGTTTCAAATAACAATTCGCTTAACTGCTTGGGTGAACCCAGGTTGAAGGTTTTGCCCGCTGCTTCATAGGCCCGTTGCTCAATACCGTGGAGGTCGGTCTCGAGTTCATGAGAAAAGGTTTTGAGATAGTCCTGGTTAATCCGAATGCCCTGCCATTCCATTGCGGCCAAAACCGCTTCTAGGGGTTGTTCCACGGTCAGCAAGAGCGTATGGAGGGCGGGAACCTGGGCCAGTTGTGCTTCTAAAATTGGCACCAACCGGAAGACCGTATGGGCATCCATGCCGCAATAGTCGGCGACGGCTGGAATCTCCACATCGGCGATGGTTTTACCCTTAGGCACCAGTTGGTCGTAGCTGGTGGTAAGCAAGCCCAGGTGGGTCAGGCTTAGATCGGCCAGGTTGTGGGCTGTTTCGGGATTGAGGATGTAGCTGGCCAACATCGTATCAAAGATCACCCCGCTCAATTCGATGCCTTGGCCCCGCAAGATCAGGCGATCGAACTTGGCGTTTTGCAGGGCTTTGGGATAGGTGGCGCTTTCCAAAATCGGGCGTAGGGCTTCTAGAACCAGGTCTTTGTCGAGGTTTTGCCCGTGGGTGTGGCCTAGGGGAATGTAGGCGACGTCGATGGGGCGATCGCCCCAGGCACACCCTAAGCCGACCAACGTTGCATCCCGAGGATCGAGAGCGGTGGTTTCCGTATCCCAGGTGGTGAGGGTGTCGGGTTGGGTGCGGGTTTCCAGAATGGCAATTAACTCGTACAGCTTTTCGGGCGTGTCGATAATTCGGGGTTGGAGGTTGACTGTTTGACGGGGTGTGGCAGCAGCGGTTTCGGCAGCACTGAAAAACCACAAGTCTTCATCTCCTGGGGAAACTGGTTCGACAGGAGCAGTGGGCTGATCGGGTTCGGGTGGGGCGGGCTCTGGTGCATCGGTGGTGGCTCCGCTGAGTTGGCGATGGAGTTTTTTGATTTTCTGGATAAAGGAACGAAATTCGAGTTTTTCGAGCAAAGGTAAGGCGGCAGCCTCGTCAAAATCTTGAAGCCGACAGGTTTCTAGGTTGACATCCAGGGGGACATCGAGATGGATTTGGGCCAGATATTGCGAGCGCAGGGCATCTTCGTGGCCGGTTTCTAGCTTTTTGCGGACGGCCCCTTTCATCGTCTCCAACGCGGCATAAATCTGATCTAAGGAGCCGTATTGGGTCAACAGTTGGACGGCGGTTTTTTGCCCAATGCCTTTCACGCCGGGAATGTTGTCGGAGGAGTCACCACAGAGGGCTTTAAAGTCAACAACTTGGGCGGGGGCAATGCCTAGTTTTTCTCTAACTTCGGCGGGGCCAAATTCTTTGATAGGTTGGATGCCTTTGCCGTAGACCGTACTCATGTACAGCACGGTGACATCCTTGGCTTCATCGACGAGTTGGAACAGGTCGCGATCGCCACTCAAAATTTTAACCCGCATTCCCTGGGCTTGGGCGCGGCGGGCCAGGGTGCCAATTACGTCATCGGCTTCGTAGCCAGGGGCAATGAAAATGGGCAGTTTGAGAACCCCCAATAGCTCTTGCAGGTTTTCGACATCTGGCAAAAAATCTTCTGGGGCTTCCGGGCGACCGTCTTTATAGGTTGAATCATGTTCATGACGATAGGTTTTTTCCCCTGGGTCAAACGCGATCGCCACATATTGCGGGTTCTCCGTTTCCATCACTTCGAGCAGCGACTTGAGAAACCCATAGGACACGCTGGTCGGAATCCCGGTTTTTGTGCGCAATCCCCCTTCCCGCCCTTTGGCAAAGGCAAAGTAAGACCGGAAAGCCAGGGAATGCCCGTCAACCAGGATTAGAACAGGCTTAGCCACATCAGGAGAAACAGTCAAGTTCCCAACCACCTACGAGAAGACACGCCCTATTGTAACGATTTGAATGCCAGACGCTGTAATGATTCTTTTGGCGACAACGGCCTGGAGTGGGCGGCTTGCGGGGGCCAGCCGTGAGACTCTACCTTTTTTAGGATTTTTTTAGAGTTTTTTAGCGGTTGTACTTTATTGCAGGCCCTCATTTCTACGGAATTTGCATCGACGTCTGCTTGCACTTATCCGTAGAACAATGGTTGTTCTAACCTACGCTCACCCAGTATCACAGAAATAGAAAGAAATAAAAGTGTTGACCTGTCCTTATATCAACCTCCGTTTTTTGATTCGTTAAATTGCGTTCAGCGAAAGATTATGGATACTTGGAAAGTTGGACAAAAACTGATTTGCGATCGCTTCAATCGCTGTGCTCTGGTGACGGAAGTGTGTGAAATGCGGCGTGGTACTTATGCAACGCTGTATAACCCTGCGAATCGGCTGTGTTTGGTCGGGGCGATCGATGTTCTCCAAGCCCATGGTTGGCGATCGGCTGAGTCGGAAACCCTGAAAGTAGGATAAGGTTTCTGTCCCTGCTTGGCGGCAATATTGGCTAGCAATTATCACCCTTCGATCATTATTTTGAGGTCAATTCCAAGGAGTACCCCAAACAGAATTAGTGGTACTTAAAATAGTAATAATCAGCAAAAAAGGGAGCTTGCAGAACAGGCTCCCTTTTCAATTAAAAAGGCTTTGTCTTGGTGCGCAGGTTATCGTCCAGATCGGCTGAAAGAAGCCGATCTAAATTGGTTTTATTTGCTCAGAGTCCGGCGCTTGGTAATCATCCGATAGGCTTCGATAATGTCGCCGATTTCCCAAGAGTTAAACGAGTCAAGCCCGATACCGCACTCAAACCCAGTGGCGACTTCACGGGCATCTTCCCGCATCCGCTTGAGTGAATCCAGGCTCCCTTCGTGGATGATTTCTCCTTTCCGGCGAACCCGAACTTTGCAGTTCCGGATGACCTTACCTGATTGCACATAGCACCCAGCCACTTGGCCACGCCCGACTGGGAAGACCGCCCGAACTTCGACTTGCCCCAAAGCTTCCTCGACGAGTTCGGGTTCTAGCAAGCCTTCCATGGCCCCTTGGATGTCATCTAAGAGGGTGTAGATGATGTTGTAATCGCGGACATCAACTCCCAGGCGATCGGCGGCTTGGCGGGCCCCTGGCGCTAAGGTGGTGTTAAAGCCAACGATGACAGCGGAACTGGCTGCGGCCAAGTCAATATCAGTCTCGCTGATTTCGCCCGGTGCTGCATAGAGCACTCGCACTTGCACCTCGTTTTGGGGGAGTTGCTTGAAGGCTCCCAAAATAGCTTCGATGGAACCTTGAACGTCAGCTTTCAAGACCAAGTTGAGTTCTTTCAACTCGCCTTCTTGGGCCTGGGCGGACAAGGTATTCAAGCTGACGCGGCGCGAAGACATGGCTGCCAACAGTCGGGATTGCCGTTGGGCATCAGTCCGGGACGAGGCGACGGAACGAGCTTCTTTTTCATCCAAGAAGACATCAAACTCGTCCCCGGCGGCGGGCACATCAGAAAGACCCAGCACCTCTACGGCGTAGGAAGGTCCAGCTTCTTTCACCCGTTGACCGCGATCGTCTACCATCGCTCGGACTTTCCCGAAGACAGCGCCAGCGACTAAGACATCGCCCACTCGTAATGTTCCGTTTTGTACCAGTAGGGTTGCAACGGGGCCTTTGGCTTTGTCCAGGTGGGCCTCAATGACGGTTCCTTTCGCGACGCGATCGGGGTTGGCAGAGAGTTCTTCGACCTCTGAAACCAGCACAATCATGTCTAACAAGGTATCCAAGTTTTCACCGGTTATGGCGCTCACAGGAACCATGATAGTGTCACCGCCCCATTCTTCGGGGACTAGGGCAAATTCAGTTAGCTCCTGCTTCACCCGTTCTGGTTGTGCCCCTTCTTTGTCAACCTTGTTGATGGCTACAACGATGGGTACTTCTGCTGCTTTGGCGTGGCTAATGGCCTCGATGGTCTGAGGTTGAACCCCGTCATCAGCAGCGACCACGAGGATGGCAATGTCGGTTACCCGGGCTCCCCGTGCCCGCATGGCAGTAAAGGCTTCGTGTCCTGGTGTATCCAAGAAGACAATCTGCTGGGTCTGGCCGTTGTGATCCACATCGACATGGTAAGCGCCGATGTGCTGGGTGATGCCACCAGCCTCGCCCAAGGCCACTTTGGTTTTGCGGATCGAGTCCAGCAAGGATGTTTTTCCGTGGTCAACGTGTCCCATGATGGTGACAACAGGCGGACGACGATGCAGATTCTCCAAGTCTTCCACGTCAAGCATTTCGGTGGTTTTCTTGGCTTCAGATTCGTGTTTGCCGGTTTCTACTTCGACTCCGAGATCTTGAGCCACCATGGTCGCTGTCTCAATGTCTAGGGTCTGGGTTACGGCGGCCATAATGCCTTTCATGAACAGTGAGCGAATGATATCGGTATCGGGTACCACCATTAACTCAGCCAGTTCTTGAACGGTCAGGCTCCCTTTCAAAATGATTTTTTCGGGTTTTTCGGTTTTCGTCTCCTGGCTGCGGCGATCGCGGCGATCGCGCGGTGGCGAAGACCGCCGAGTACGTGGGGCTGATGTTGCTGGTTTTGCCGTTTGCTGGCGGGCTGACTTGGGCTTCGCAGGACGGACTAAGGAGAGATTGACTTGGGCCGCGTTGTCATTCTCGTCGCCACCCTCTTCTTCGAGGAGAATGTCCAGATCTTCGTCTTCATCGTCCAATCCAGGCTGCGATCGCCGCTTGGTTTTAGTGCCAGTCTTCCCAACTTTGGCAAACTCTTTGCCCTCTTCTTCCTCATCCCAATCTTTCGTTTTCTTAGAACGGGGAAGGGACGGACGAGGTTGTAACTGCTGCGTATCTCCACCTTTAGCCTCGCCTTCCTTTTTCACCGGAAGCTGGCGCTTGGGTCGCAGTTTCAGTTCAACAGTCTCGATTTCTGGCTCCCCATCCATCTCTGGCAGAACCCCCGCATCCTTAGCAGGTTCCTCGTTCTCAGGGCGAATGGGCTTGGGCCGCCGAAGTTCGACAATGGTTTGCTGAGGCCGACTGGGTTTGTCTGCGCCTTTGGTGGGTGCTTGCCGCCCAGCCGGAGCTTTAGCCGTACCCGGTGCGGCTTTAACAGGAGGTTTTGACAACCGGGCTGGGGTTTCCATCCTTGCTGCTGAGCCGGATGATGCTTTCTCTGCCGGAGTCGATTTCACCGTTTCCGCAGCAGGCTGGTCAGCCTTGGGCCGCTTCAAAATCGGTCGATTAGAAAGGTTAGGGCGCGGCGGTGGTGGCGTCTGAACTCGCTGTGGTGGTTCAACTAAATCCCGCTTGGGCACCGTCGCTTCTACGGGAGGTTCGGGCGGAGCAGACACGGGTGGCACAGGCTTCATCGTTGCTACGGGAGGCTCTGGCTCAGCTTCAACTGGCTCCGGCGCTTGTACCTCTACGGGCGCGATCGCAGCGCTGACTTCCGGAATTTCCTGCTCTTGCTCCTCTGGTGGCGCGGAGCGCTTAGGCCCACTGGGCTGGCTTGAAGCGGCAGGCCGAGCCGGTTCCACCGGTGGCTGGCTTGGGCCACTGGGGGGAACCGGGGCTTCCAGGTTGGGCTGCCGCGTCACGGACTTCACTGCGACAATCTGCTGCTTTTTCTGCACTGGCATAGTGGAACGGACTTTGGCGTCCTTCGGCGACTGACTTGTGCTGCGTTGGCTAACTGGTTTTGCAGGGGAAGACGGAGGAGTGGGGTTTTTCTCAGCCACTGACCGAATCCGCTCGGCCTCTTCATCGGTAATCGTGCTACTGTGGCTTTTTACTGAGATATTTAACTGATCGCAAATCGTGAGTATATCCTTATTTTCCAAATTTAATTCCCGTGATAGCTCGTAAATTCTGACTTTACCGCTGTTCATCCAGTCTTTCCCTCTACTTTATTCGTCCAGTTTTTACATAATTTGCCTACCGTTCCGACTAAAACGACATCAAATCAGAAGCGCTTCTTGCCTAATTCTATGCTGGGCCTGGTCTCAAAGGTATGAGACGACTAGCAGATGTAGAAACCTTTAATAGCATAACGCAGAGACTCATTCGTGTCTGATTTTGCAGTTTTCTACCTTAACACCTATTGTGCACGAATCCTGGTGATTCGTACCGTTGCTTCAACAAATCCACAGAATGCTGAGCTGTAGGAATTGATGATTGGTGTAGAGCAGAGTTAATGAGCAGATTGGTTTGCAGAATCTATACACTAGCGCTTGAACTCGGATTTTGCAAAGGCTGGGGTGGGCCGGACGGGCGATCGCGGCGTTGGTAGCTAGGGCCGTTGTCCTAACCGAGTCCCGAAACGACAAGGCGCTGGATGGTTTACTTTGGCTTCAGATTTATCCCGATGTTTTTGGCCCCTCCAGTGGGGCGGATGTTTCGGGCAACCGTTGCCATAACGTTGCATAGATTTGGTCGGGGACGGGGGCTTTGAGGGCACGGCTTAACCGATTTTTCTTTTGAGCCGCTTTTAAGCAATCGGCTTGTGGGCAAAGATAGGCCGATCGCCCCATCCCCTGATCTAGCACCACCTCATGGGTTGGTACCGTCCGGATAATTCGCCAAAGTTCAGTTTTGTCTGCTAGTTGCCGACACGCAACACAGCGGCGAATGTTGGGTTTCATAGCCGATTAATGTAGCGCTGATAGAGTCGTATGACGTAGACAGGGTGGGGTTTAGGGGCGGAGGGCGGAAGTTCAACGGGCTGCATTGTGGGTGCTGGTCAAGGCCAAAATGCCTGAACCCAGAAGCCGTAACCGTAGGATTTTGCGAAGAACACCCGCTTGCCTGCCGCCCCTAATGCGCAAAGCTGACAGTAAGCACACGCTTTTACTCGTCTAGCTCATCATCATCTAGATCGTCGTCTTGGGCTTCTTCCCCATCCTCTGCGATCGCTTCAGTCTCGGCTGCCTCGGCCAGTTCCTCATCCAATTCGTCTTCGTCTAACTCCTCGTCTTCATCTAACTCGTCAAAGTCTTCTTCCAGGTTTTCTGGTTCAGCTAAGTCTGTTTCTGAGTCAGCGAGGTCGGCAGCGGCCAGTTCTGCCGCATCAAGGTCGGTGTCGCTAGCGAAGGCGGTGGCAGCTGGGGCTTCTGTTTCATCTTCATCGTAAGCATCGAGGTCGGTGGCTTCTAATTCCCCTTCTTCTTCCTCAATTTCTCGTTCGATCGCCTTTTCCTTCAACAGGGCGGCCATTTTCTGGTCTTCCGCGTCATAGTCATACTTCGCCGAATCTTTGATATCGATTTTCCAGTTGGTGAGGCGGGCTGCTAGGCGGACGTTTTGCCCCTCTTTCCCGATCGCCAAACTGAGCTGATCTTCTGGAACCAGCACATGGGTTTGTCGTCCTTCGGGATCGACCAACCGGACTTCATCCACTCGGGCCGGGCTGAGGGCATTGGCGATGTAGGTTGCCGGGTCTGGCGACCACCGAATTACGTCAATTTTTTCGCCCCGTAGTTCGTTCACCACGACTTGAATCCGCGACCCCCGCGCCCCGATGCAGGCCCCAACGGGATCGACATCGCGTTCAACTGTGTCAACGGCAATCTTGGTGCGTGGCCCCACAGATCGGGAAGGCGGATTGGCTTCTCGGGCGATCGCCACCACCCGCACAACCTCATCCTCAATTTCCGGCACCTCATTCGCAAAGAGATAAACCACCAGCCCCGCGTCGGCCCGCGACACCATGAGCTGTGGCCCCCGATGAGCCCCTTCCGACACCCGCTTGAGATACACCTTAAATGTGGCATTCGCGCGATAGTTATCGTTGGGCAATTGCTCTCGCTTGGGCAACTCGGCTTCCACTTCGGGATTGCCAAAGCCACTGGTGACGGCCATAATGACCGACTGGCGCTCAAACCGCAGCACCCGCGCCTGGAGAACAGTGCCTTCCAATTCCTGGAATTCTTCCTGCACTAGCTTGCGTTGTTGATCGCGCAGTTTTTGAGACAAGACTTGCTTGGTTTGGATTGCTGCCATCCGCCCAAAGTCTCCCTGTTCAGGGGTGACATCCAGCACGACCGTATCCCCTGTCTGGGCTTCAGCGACCACTTCTTGCACTTCCGTGAGGGCAATTTGGTGATCCGGATTGTCTACTTCGTCCACAATGGTTTTGGTGGCCAACACCCGGAACCCTTCATCTTCGACATCCAGTTCCACTTCGAAGTTGGCGAAATATTCTTCATCAAAGATGGCACTATCCATGCGTTGGGTGCGCCGATAGCGCTCGTATCCTTTGATCAACGCTTCCCGTAACGCGGCCTGCACTGCACTTTTGGGCAAATTGCGTTCGCGACTGATGTTGTCAATCATGTCTCGGAGTCCGGGCAAGGCAACCATTGACATAACTGAAATCTCCGTAATGACGTGTGGTGGTGTGAGAATCGGTCAAAGAGTTCGGTCTAAATTTGGTCAGGATATTTAAGAATCACGTTTTAAGGTGGAAATCCTGGAAATTTAGGGAACAAACTGTATGGCTTGCTACTTAAAGTTACAGGAAGCAAATTCGGTACGCTGGGAGCGCTGTTTGAGGGCGGGTCGAAACTCCTGGTGGCAACGGCGCAGCTTCCAGGGCTAATGGTTTGAAGTCATGCCATTTTGGCTATTCTTCGGTTAGCTCAACGCGGGTCACGACCTGGCGAGGAATTGCGATCGCCCGCCCTTTTAAACTCAAGTGGACGGCTGCATCATCCCGCCGAATCAACTGCCCCACCCATTCTTGGCGATTACCCACTGGCTCGGAAGCCATGACCCGTACTGGGAAGCCTTTAAAGGAGATGAACTCCCGATCAGTGGTCAACACTTGGGAAATGCCAGGACTGGAAACCTCCAAAACATAGGCATCGGGGATAATTTCCGCCGTGTCTAAGCCCGCTTCTAGGGCTTGGCTCATCTGCTCGCAATCAGCCAAGCCCGTATCTTGGCTTAAATTGCGGACATAGACCCGCAAAATTGGCGGGTTTTGATTGGTATGAAACACAACCTCAACCACCTCTAGATTGAGAGATTGGGCGATCGGCGCGGCCAGCTCAAGAATTTGGGGAACCAGTGAATGGGTCATTGGAGGTCGTTAAAAAACAAAAAAGTGGGCCAACACCCACCTTCCAAGAAAGCAATCCTGTTTAAAACCTGGAAGCATTGTGGCAATGCAATAGCCCACCACAACTGCACTACTTAGTGTAGCTGATCAATCCTGAAGCGACGTAGGATTTTTGATTTTTTGCGTTGTTTTTTGGTCGTGTCGTCTATTGTTGGTCGGGTGATGCGAGAAAAAACGCGGCCAAGACTTGTAGTTTTGGTGACAGGCGGTATAGCATAGTAGACTGTGTCCACTTGAAAACTTGTCCCATGCCTAAGCTAAAAACCCGTAAAGCTGCTGCGAAGCGCCTGCGAACCACTGGATCTGGAAAATTTGCACGACGGCAGACCCATCGTAGCCACTTGCTAGAACACAAAAACTCGTCTCGGAGACGCCGTTTGGCTGGCACGGTTGTGATCAGTGAGTCTGATGCGCCGAGCGTACGGTTGATGTTGCCCTATAGCTAGAAGGCTCGCTTTTAGAGTAATTGGCATGGGCTGGAAGTGTCCGGTTTGGCGCGATCGCGCTCATGCTGTTCTAGGGGCTTGCGATAGGATATGGAACGGGCGATCGCCAGCCCCGGCACACAAGTATTGCTTTTATTGTTAAGGCCAAACTGACATTGGCGGTGCAAGCGGTCTGCGCCAGTGCATTTGGTTGAACAGATTGATCGTCAACACTTCATAGAAGGTAATTGAGGTAATTTCACTATGGCACGGGTAAAGCGCGGGAACGTAGCGCGGAAGCGGCGCAAAAAGATTCTTAAGATGGCCAAAGGCTATCGTGGTTCCCACTCGAAGTTGTTCCGTACAGCGAATCAGCAGGTGATGAAGGCACTGCGCTATGCGTATGCCGATCGCCGGAAGCGGAAACGGGATTTTCGGCGGTTGTGGATCACGCGGATCAATGCCGCTGCTCGTCTGCATGGGATGAGCTACAGTCAGTTGATTGGCAGCTTGAAAAAAGCGGATATTCAGATCAACCGCAAAATGCTGGCCCAAATGGCTGTTTTGGATCCGGCGAGCTTTGGTAAAGTTGTTGAATTGGCGAGTCAGGCCGCGAAGTAAACGCTCGTGCTTGCTTGCTTGGGATTAGCAGCGTCATTTTTTGCGTGCCCGATGCCATTCCAGTGCCGTGCCCGGTGGAGATTATGCGGAAACTAGCACTTTTCCCCAAGCCGTTGATGTTACTGGTTTTGCTGGCGATCGCACTACCCTTAACGCCTTCGTTTGCTGATGCGGCAGATTTGCCGACGATTCAGAAGCGGGGGCGTTTGATTGTGGCGGTGAAAGAGCAACTGCGCCCGTTGGGATTTCGGGATGCGGAGGGAGACCTCAGGGGGTTTGAGATCGATCTGGCCCGCCGCTTGGCTCAAGAATTGGTTGGTGATCCAAATGCGGTGGAATTTCGCGTTGTGTCTAATCGCGATCGCTTGCAGGTGGTGTTGGACGACTCGGTGGATTTGGCGATCGCCCAAGTCACCTTGACTCCATCCCGATTGCGTATTCTCAACTTTAGTCTGCCCTACTACAAAGACGGCGTTGTGATTGCGACCCCCGATGCGTCCCTGCGGGCGATCGGCCAACTGCGGGGACAACCGATTGCCGTGCTTGACCAGTCTAGTACGGTGGAAATCTTGCGTCGTCAAGTGCCAGGGGCCAAGCTGCTCAGTGTGGAGTCTTACCAGGCGGCCAAAGTTGCGATCGACCAGGGGCAAGCGATCGCCGTCGCCGGGGATGCCTCTGTCCTCGCCGGCTGGGTACAAGAATTCCCGACTTACCGATTGTTACCGGCCATCCTTTCGACCGAACCCCTGAGCATTGCTTTACCCAAAGGTGGCCAGTATCGTACCCTGCACCAACAAGTTGATCAAATCTTGGCCCGCCTCAGAAACAGTGGTTGGCTAGAGCAACAGGCTCGGCAGTGGGGCTTACCCGTTGGCCCTCGGTAACAAGAGCCGGACTACCACGCGGCCCAACCGCTGGATCGATACCAAGCTTTACGTTCGCGATCGCCGGGATTACAGGTTTTACGATAAGTTTGAGTAGGGGTTGCGGCTCTGGACTCTGCGGCGATCGGGTGAGTCTGGAGTTTGTTCTCAGGCTTGTTGCCCCCCACCATGAGCTGACTTCGTGTTGGACAGGTTCTGTAAGTTGCCGTCATTGATTCAATTTTGAGATTTTAATTTAGATTATGAGTACCGAACTGCCCATCTTATATATTTCCCTGTTGCTGGCCATCCTAGCGGCTGCTGCCTTCTTTATCCTTCGGCAAGTTTTAAAGACAGGTAAGGTAGAAAAGAGTCTAAATCAGTTGCAATCAAAACTGAGTGAACAAAAAGGAACCGCCCAAGAGTATTTTGAATTGGGCAGCATCTATCTCAACAAGCGGGTTTATGCCCAAGCGATTAACCTGTTCCAAAAAGCCTTGAAGTCAGACGATTTGCCCGAAATGGAAAGCGCCCTGGTCTACAACGCTTTAGGTTTTGCCTACTTTTCGCAAGAGCAGTACGACTTGGCGATTCGGAACTACAAAGAAGCGCTCAAAATTGATGAGACCTATGTCACGGCGTTGAATAATCTAGGCCACGCTTACGAGCGGAAGCAATTGACGACCCAAGCTTTGGAAGTCTATCAACAAGTGTTGGCGATCGAGCCTCAAAATCAGACTGCGAAGCGACGGGCTGAATCTTTGCAAAAACGAGTTGTACCAACCGCATAAGGCGATCGCCGCAGCAATCTGTCACGAGATGCGGCGTTCCTCCGTGGGCAATGAATTTCAGGTTTGGTGAACCCCTAAAGGCTAAGTCTTGGGCGTTTTGGCTGCATGGGTTTTCATGACTTAACCTATTACGGTTGAGGGTTGATCGCTGCCGATGCCCGGTTGGCTGTCTGGTTTTGTGGGAGGCAAGGGCGATCGCTCCCGCTTCAAGGGAATGCTGAATCGTTGGCCTTGGGCCTAAAGTTGAATCTTTTTCAAGATTGATAAAGTGTTCTGTGCAGAAGCATTGTCCCTGCGGCGGGTCGCTTAGGATCGAAGTATCTCACTTCCATACAAACATGATGGGAGGTTGGTTATGGGACACTCCACGAAATCAACGCATTATGACGAGAGCATGGTGGATTTGTTGATCTTTGGCTTAGTCATTGTGCTAATTTTTACTGGTTTTATTCTGTCTGGGCTTTGGTAAACCTGGGGACGGGCCAATCCCATGACCAGTGCCCAACCTATACCAGATAGCCTGAGCTGAATCAGGCTTTAAAAGAAGGGCTGTTGAGTCGCGATCGCTGGCTGCATTGGGAGGACAATCCCGGCAGTTTGGGACGATTCAGCGGAGAATTTGGCGGCCCGATTCAAGGCTGGTTGGCGATCGCCGTGAGCAAATCCAGAGCGACTATTTGGGGGCCGGAGGTGTGGCTGTCCTGGTCAGGGTGGAGCGGCTGTCAATCTGGGTGGCGACTATTTTTTGATTGATTGGTTCAAACCGTGCTCGCGCTTGCGTCACGGCGGTGATGGCGTAGGGATAGTTTGCAATGGTGGTTGTTTCGGTGAGCTTATAGGTGACGATCGCCGATTTCTGATCCGGTGCAACCAGGATATTAACGTCTGAGAGGGTGCTGGTGTAGTCTTGAATGACAGCAAAGCCTTGCTGTAAATACTGTTCATATTCCGCTCGGTTGAGGCTAAGCCGTTGTTCGCCGGTGCTAGTGCTGACGATCATTGTGACTTGGGCGGTCGGGGCTAAGTAGGTGGCAATTAAGGCAGAATCTCGCTTTTGGGCCGCTGCTAAAAGGTCGGTTAAAATTTGCCGAATTTGGCGATCGCTGAGGGTCGCAGGTTGGGGTTGGGCTGGGGCTGCCGCAGGTTGGGCGGCGCTGGGCACGGTTGGTGTGGTCAAGCTAGCTAAAACGCAACACGCTCCCAAACAAGACACCCAGTGGCGCATAGAATTCCCCTGTTTCTGTGATTGATAGTTGTGGTCTGAGGGCTGAACTCTAGGCCGGAGGTGCAAGAGTTCAGCCAGGATGAGTTAGACAGTGAGTGCGGGTTCACCCATGAGCGATCGCAACTGTACCAGATTACTGCGAACCGATTCTGCTGAGGCATGCAGTTCGGCCAGTTCTTGATCGGTCAAATCCAGTTCGAGAACGCTCTCGATGCCTTGACAACCCAATCGACAGGGCACCCCAACAAACAAATTGTTCAGGCCGTATTGCCCCTGGAGGTGGGCGGCCACGGGCAAAATCCGGGGTTGGTTGTAGATGATTGACTCGACCATGACGCAAATGGCCGAAGCCGGGGCATAGTAGGCACTGCCCGTTTTCAGCAAAGATACAATTTCGGCCCCACCGTTGCGTGTCCGTTCCACAATGCGGGCGATCGCCTCGGCATCCAGAAATCGATCAATGGGAATACCGTTCACGGTGGAATAACGGGGGAGAGGCACCATCAAATCACCATGACCGCCCATGACTGTGGCATTAATATCGTTGATTGAAACGCCCAATTCCATTGCAATGAAGGTTTGGAAGCGGGCCGAATCTAGTACGCCAGCCATTCCCATGACCTTATGGGGGGGCAAGCCACTGGCCTCCCAGGCAACGTAGGTCATCACGTCCAACGGATTGGTGACAACAATTAAGGTGGCATTGGGGGAATGGGCTAAGGCTTTGCGGGTAACGTCCAGGACAATTTTGCCGTTGGTGAGGAGCAAGTCATCGCGGCTCATCCCTGGTCGTCGGGGCAACCCGGCGGTAATCACGATCACGGCTGAACCTGCTGTATCCGCAAAGTCGTTTGTCCCAACGATGGTGCGATCGTGCCGCTCTACGCCGCGCGCTTCCATCAAATCCAGCGCCACGCCTTGCGGTCGTCCTTCCACCACATCCAAAAGCACCACATCAGCAATGTTCTTTTCGGCTAGGCGCTGGGCAAGGGTGGCACCCACGTTGCCAGAACCAATCACCGCGACTTGAGCTGTCGAACACGAAATCTCTGCCGGACGCAATACCATTGCTTTTCCCTCTCTTGCTTGAGGTGACTGCATTGCTGATAACCAACAATGCCGGATAGCTCTAGGGTAGACAGCGGCTTTGGGAAAGTATTCAGATTAATACAAAACTCTAAGTAAAGTTTTATGCAAACGGTTCTAGCTGGTCTTGGCGCAACCAAATGTTGGGGGTTGGTGTAATGCCAAACTTGACCAAAGCATAGTCGCCATTGGTGTCAACGACTTCGCCCTGAGTTTCAAAAAGATAACTGGGCCAACGGGTATCACTCGCGGTTGCTTCGACGCTGTTATCGAGCTTCTCTTTGACGGCTCGGACAAAATCACCACGTTTTACTGCCATAACGCTGCTGACTCTCGGTAACTTGACGTTGGGTTAATCCACTTTGCATTCTACGGTGGTTTTGGGTGCCTGTGCTATCAAAATCCCACGGGTACTGGATTAGAAAATGCAATCATCTGAAATTGGGGGCGCGATCGCCTTCCACTCCTCAGCACTAACCTGGCCCATTCAACGTGACGGATAACCCCCTCCTCGCCGGACTTATCCAGCACTTTTGACGTTTAATCCCCACAAAACCAGGTATTCTCTAGCCGATTCGATAGATAACTCCGGAAGTTGGGGTGTTATCCAGCAAATCTGACGTTGAATATATAGTTAGGCGGCTTAAGGTTATCTGTTAGGACAGTACCAAAAAATATCCTGTTTGCCCTCCAGATTGCCAGTTCAAAACCCTTGAAGAGAGTACCAAGATTTTGACGATGCTCAAGGATACGGTCTAATAATCCGTTTTTCTAGTCTTGCAACAGAAACAAGACCATGCAAATGAGCCACTAATTGGTTTACTCCGACTTGAAATAAATCTCTTGCAGTTGCTTCTGGTGGTGGGGCAACGGGGATTGAGATTCGATGCCAACGCAAGGATTTACACCAGGACTGAATCTTTTCATCGTCAAATGATGCATAAAGATCATGGGCAAATCTATTCCTGATTCTTCCAGCAAGGCGAAGATCATCACGAATCGTTTTTCCAATCAGACCAAGGCAGTAAGCCATAGTTATTCTGTTTCCATATGTTCCTAAAGGTTGGTCGTACTGTAGTAACTTTTTTACTTCCTTCTCATCATCAGCAAGAAAATTAATAAGAATGTGTTCTAAAAGTGTGTCTAGAAAAGCTGCACCAACAATCGCAATAGCACGGTCGTTCTCCTCCTCGTAATGAAATAGTTTGGAGAACTCAAGCAAGGCATCCTGCAACTCGAAATGTTTCTCCAAAGATCTTCCCGCAATAAAGGAAGAGTCAAAGATTTCACCACTGTCATCAGTATCAGTCATTACTGTGTCTACTTCAGGCTGCTGAGTTATGTTTATTCTAGAGTAGTCACTCTAAAGTTGCTATTTAAGCTGAGGTCATTGCGCCTCCTAACAACTGCGGTGCAGCGGATTGACCGGAAACCGCTTGGGTTAGAAGCAAAGGTATTGGCAAGTGCTGACCGCAACCGTTATGCCGCGAGTCCTCGATTAGGACAGTAGCTGGAAGCTGTTTGCAGGGAATTCATTCACAATAAAAATTGCTTACATTAGGTGGCTGTAACTACAATTGGATATTGTAGCTGTCGTTCGGCTATGGAATATGAATGGGATGAAGCAAAACGTCTTGCTAATCTTCGTAAGCACGGAATAGATTTTATCGATGTCCCAGCCGTGTTCGATGGCGGCATTATAACGATTGAGGACGATCGTTACAATTATGGAGAGCAGCGTTTTGTCACATTCGGTTTGTTGCAAGGGCGAGTGATTGCCGTTGTCCATACAGAACGTGAGGATTGTACCCGTATTATTTCTGCAAGAAAAGCGACGAAATATGAACAAGGAACCTACTTCGAGCAACTCTCAAACTGATTGGCAACGATTGGATGCGATGAGCGATGAAGATATTGATTTATCAGATTGTCCAGAGATAACGCCAGAAATGTTTGCTAAAGCGGTAGTGCGACGAGGGTTGCCTGCTACAAAAGTTAAGGCTCAAGTTACACTTCGTATCGATAGCGATGTGTTGGAGTGGTTTAAGTCTCAAGGTCGGGGCTATCAAACACAAATCAATCAATTACTACGAGCATATATGGAAGCACATCAATAGTTGGTGCGTAGATTGATGTTGTATCTAAAAACGATGATTGCGACGGCATAACAATCCCAATGCACCAGAACAAAGTCACTTGGTCGGTGAGTTTTAGAGAGTATCGGTGTCCGATGATTGGGGCTGTTAAGTACGATCGCCTCGTTTCCCTTCAAGCCCCGCGATCGCTCTTTTGCAGAGAGTGATCGCGGCTTGATGCTCGAACGATTTACAGCACGTTAGAGATAATATCAACGACGACCGAACGGACTTGATCAACCAACACCAAATCGGAGCCAATCATTAACAGATCATATTGAGTGGGCAACTTGACGTAAGTGTTCACAGGTTTGGGCAACCGGACAAACTTTTTGGCAATCCCAGGGGGCAACCCTTTACCCCGCAACAGTTGCTTTTGAATGCCTGGTGGGAGCGATCGCAGCCCTGCAATCTCGGTACGAATACTGTCACTCAGCAAATAGTTACAATCGCAGTCGCCCCGCAGCAAACTCACGAGCGTCGCCCGTTGACTAGTGGTGAAACTCGTGACTTGTGATTGCCGCACACTGCGAACAGCGCCATTGTAATCCACGACGACTCTGGCGGTGTTTTTGTAGACAATTACGACACTTTCGATGGTATTCAGTGCGGTACCTGGCTTGCCCCCCAAAAAAGTAAACGTCCAAGAATCGCCATTATCCACATAAGGACAGAGGTTGGCAGGGCCATGCATGGCATTCTCGGCCCGATACACCCGTATCCCCCCATTCGCGGCTTCTGCGGCTTGACGGGCTAGATTTTTGGCTCGGTTCAAGTCAACACTAGCCACGCGATCGCCTTTGTTGCCCTTTTTATCATCTTTGTTGCCCTTTTTATCATCGCGATCGGCAAGCAGGATATTAGTTTGCGGCATCCCTTCAAACTGCCCAACGGATGACGGCTTTGCCATTGCACTAGAGACCTCGCCAGGGCGGCTAGGGGCTACAGTGGCGGCGTTCACTGGGATTGGTGCTGTTGTCGCAACGGCAATACTGCTGATCAGTAAACTCTTGACTACACCTGATACAGATGAATGTGATGACATAATTTCTCTCTCTACAAACGCGAAACTGGTGAATGTCCAGCAGAACATGGGAAACGAATGCCCCGCTAAAAGTTCCTGGTGGATCAGGAGTTCACAAATACTTCACAATAGCCTGTCAATACTACCCGCGATCGCCCCTATATTCCTCAGGGTTGCGCCAGGTGTCGTCTAATCAGCCTGCATTTGGCCCTTGCAAGTGGTCTTCCCTCTGGTCGGTATCTGTGAGCTGATTCAGGCGGCAGCGATCGCCGAGAATGGGGAAGCGAATGTATTTAGACGCAGCCCATGATTCAATCCATGTTACTTTTCGTCTTAGCAGGACTGTGTGAAATTGGTGGTGGATATTTAGTTTGGTTGGCCCTCCGGGAAGGGCGGAGTCTGTGGCTTGCGTTGCTTGGGGTGGCGATTCTGGGTTTATATGGTGCAGTGCCGACGCTACAACCTACCCATTTTGGGCGTGCTTACGCAGCCTACGGGGGTGTGTTTGTGGCTTTGTCGCTGTTCTGGGGGTGGTTCGTTGATCGGGTCAGTCCTGATCGATTTGACTGGTTGGGCGGCTGGATTGTGTTGCTAGGTGTTCTTGTGATGATGTACGCGCCTAGAGGCTGAGGGCATCGGGATCCGTACCCTAGCCTGCATTATTCATCAGGATTCAACCAACGCTTCAAACCCCCCGCCCCATCCGCAAGATCAGGATCATTCCAGAGATATAGTTTATATTTTTTGCGGTAGGGGCAATCCCTTGTGGTTGCCCCAGCCGGTGAGGGTAGGCACAAGGGATTGCCCCTACCAAGCCAAGGGTGGTGAATTATTCAGGCTAGTCCCGCTGCCCAACAAATTCCAGGGCGCGATCGCCTGGATGCGTTTCAGTCGCCAGGGTGCGCGTGGGTGTAGTGCCGCGATCGCCCATTTTTGTTACCGCAGGGGATGGTGTTGGCCCAGATGATTGGCTGAGAACGGCGATCGCCTCTGGCTTGGGCTTAGTATTGGTTGCCGGATTTGCGGTGCCGGACGGCGGTGACTCCGGCGGCTTCGAGGACTTTGCCGTTTGCCACGAGCGCGTAGATGAGCCAGTGATCACCGCAATCCATCCGGTTTTGGACAGTGCATTCTAGATGGGAGAGGGCATCAAGCAAGATAACGCAGCCATTGGAGGCGCGATCGGTGGCCAGATTGACAAAGGGATCTTCACCGGGGGCAATGGGTTTGAGGAAGGCCCGCCGGAGGTTGCGTCCTTCTTTGAGGATATTCAGCACAAATTGTTGGCCCGGTTCCGTGAGTCCTTCGGCATCTCGTTCTTTGGAGACCGCGACGGTGATGGCGGGCGGGGCAAAGCCAGCCTGGGACACCCAGGAGGTGAGAAAGCCATAATCGGTTTCACCCCGCTTGAGGGTGACGACACAGAGAGAACTGGTGACTCGTCCGACGGCTTGGCTGGTGCGATCGCTCTGGGCATCCATCCCGGCTTCGCGGGGAACCCGGACTTTCCGCGTTTTGTTGAGGGCACGGGCAAACTCACCGCCAGCCATTTCGCAGTGGGCCAGGGTTTCGTCGGTGGGGGCAAACTTCACCCGAATGGGCTCAAAGCCAAGGGGATAGCCCGCATCCCGCAGTTTATTTTCCACAATGTCTACGGCTTCCCCGCTCCAACCATAGGAACCGAAGACCCCGGCCATTTGGGTTTGGGTGGCGGTGGAAAGCACAAGCCCCAGGGCGGTTTGAATTTGGGTGGGGGCGTGGCCCGCGAGGGTTGGCGTACCGATGATGAAGCCGTCGCAGTCTTTCACGGCCTGGGTGATTTCATCGGGGGTGGAAAATTCGCAGTTGATGCTTTTGACTGCAACCCCTGCTTCTGTGATGCCTTTGGCGATCGCTTTGGCGAGGGTGGCCGTGTTGCCATAGGCAGAGGTGTACAACATGGCGACGGAGAGATCGCGGGTTTGTTGTTGTTCGCACCAGCGACGATAATCCAGGGTCAACACACTGACGCTATGCCGCACAATGGGGCCGTGGCCAGGGGCATAGATTTTGGCCCGGAACGGGGTTATTTTGTCGAGGGCCGTGTCTACCTGGGCGGCCTGGGCGGAATGGATGCAGTCAAAGTAATATTTGCGATCGTCGTGGAGGGTTTTCCAGTGTTCATCAAACACGGAATCATCCGAAACGTGGGCGCTAAAGAGCTTGTCTGTGTAGAGAATCTGGGTGGCAGGATCGTAGGTACACAGGGCACCGGGATGGCGTGGCGTGGGCACAAAACGGAATTGCAGTTTGTGGCCATTACCCAGATCGAGAATTTCTTCATCGCGGACAATGTGGACTTTGACCGTGCGATCGGGGCCATAGCCAATGCCGAGATCTTGAGCTTCTGCTTCGCGAGGAGAGGGGATGCTGAACGATTGATTTTCAAACACCGATCGCAGGGTGTTGGCCCCCGGTTTGGAACAGATGACTGTCGCGTAGGGGGCAGCCTCCAGTAACCGTTTGAGGGTGGCGATGCGGTTGGGGTTGACGTGACTCAGGATGATGTAGTTCAGCCGTTGATAGTACACATGGAGGCTCAGTTCATCCAAAAATAAGTCGGTGAAGGATTCTCCCGGTGGATCGATTAAGGCGGTTTCCTGCCCTTGGATTAAGTAGGAGTTGGCGGTGGTGCCCTTTTGCCGTGCGTATTCAATTTCAAATTTGAGCCGATCCCAGGTGCGCGATCGCAAGACGAGGGTGTTGGCTCCAATTTCGGCCACTTGCACGTCGCGGGGTTTGTTGTCAGCCATAGGTCAGGGCGTGGGGATAAGGTGGGCAAGGTGGCAAGGGGGAGGGAATGATGTTCCTCAAATCCCTTGCCGATCACAAACTGCCGATCACAAACGGTCGTTGGGTAATCGTGGTCTGGCTTTTTCGTAGGAGGGCGGTATCAGCTTTGCGGTTCTCCCCAAAAACTCCTGGCAAAAGCGCTGGCGTGGAGATTCGGATCACAATTTAAATCAGATTAGATCAGAAAATTAGATCTAATTTTGTTAGAGTGCCCTCACCCCCATCCCCTCTCCCTAGGGAGAGGGGTGCCGCAGGCGGGGCGTAGGTTGAAATGAGCAGAGTTATCTAATGTTCAGTCCTTAGTAGTGGTTCCCCACTTTGCGGTGGTGCACGGCGGTCATGCCGTCGGCTTTGGAGACGCGCCCAACATCGACGGAGCTGTAGACAATCCAGTGGTCGCTACCTTCCATCCGGCTGATGACTTCGCATTCCAGGAAGGCCAGGGCATCGGCCAGAATGGGGCTACCGTTCGCGGCGGCGTAGGTTTTGATGTTAGCAAAGCGATCAGCACCGGGGGGGAACCGCTTCAGGAAGTGCTTCATTAAGGTTTGGTAGTTGCCTTCTTCCAGAATGTTCAACACAAAGCGATCGCCCACATGCATGAAAGATTCGATCGCCCGGTCTTTGGCTACGGCAATGGTAATCCCCAAGGGCTCGAAACTGGCCTGGGTCACCCAAGAGGCCAACATGGCGCTGGAGGCATCGCCTTTTTTGGCAGTGATGATGTATAAGCCTCCGCTCAAACGGCCCAGGGCTTTATCGAGATCCCCATCCAGGGATTTCATTTGCTTGATGCTGCGATCGCGGGTGAGCCATTGGCCCAGGTCAGTGCCCGCTTCTTCGGCCTGTTGATAGGTACTTTCGGTGGGCGTTTCTTTGATCAGCAGGGGGGGAAAAGCTTCGGTGACACCAATTTCCTGGAACTTGTTGCGCAGGGGATACACCGACTCGTCATCGCCCCCACCCGACTCGAACAGCCCAAAGGCTTGCTTGGAGTGGGTGGCGGCCAGAATGGTACTGAGTAACGCCTGGAGTTGGGAGGCATCGTTGCCGGTTTGCGGTGGCATCCCAATCACGATTCCGGCGGCAATGTTGACCAGTTCCCGCACTTCTTGGGGATCAACTTCTTGCAAATCGACCAATTCCACGACGACATCGGTTTTGGCAATCCCTTGGGCGATCGCGTGGGCAATGCGATCGCTACAGCCATACTCGGAAACATAGAACAGCGCGACGGTGGTTTGGGCTTTGGCCTGGGCCTGACTCCAATCGCGATAGCGCCCCACCAATTCGTCCACATGGTGCTGGAGCAGGGGGCCGTGGCCGGTGGCGATCGTGGTAATCGGGGGGAGGGCTTGCATCCGTTTCAGGGCGGCCAGCACCGATCGCGCGTTTGGCCCCATCAGGCAGTCGTAGTAGGTTTTGTAATCGGCATCGAGCAAGGCCAGATCTTCGTCGTAGGTTTGGTCGTCGCAGTAGTGCATCCCAAACACATCGCAGGTGAAGAGGGTCTGGGTTTTGTGGTCGTAGGTAAGGATTGTATCGGGCCAGTGCAGATTCGGCGCGGAGATAAACTCGAGCTCGTGGCCATTGCCCAAATCCAGGCGATCGCCATTTTTCACGAGTTGCCGCTTGAAGGGCTGATGCACCAAGTCATCCAGGAATTGCATGGCCACTTTCGCCCCGACGACGGTAATGTCAGGATTGAGTTGCAAAACGTCCTTGACAAGGCCGCTGTGGTCGGGTTCGGTGTGGCTGATGACGAGGTAGTCAATCTCTTTGGGGTCAATCAGGCCGATGAGGGTATCGAGGTACAGTTGGCGAAACTTAGCGTGGGAGGTATCGACCAGCGCAATTTTTTCGCCGCGAATCAGAAATGAATTGTAGGTGGTGCCGTTTTCCAGCGCAAACTCGATGTCGAAGCGATCGCGATCCCAATCCAGCGATCGAATAGCGGTGGTCTCCGGTGCAATCTCGATAGTTTGCATGGTAAGGCGCGTAATGATTCGGTCTTTCAGCACTACCATGAACAACCTCCCGACACGTTGATATAAATTGCCTACTTCCTATCTTGACGGGGGATGAGAAACTTGTAAAGTTTTGTTAGGTAAAGTTACTTATAACTTAAAATTATAGGATTTATCTTTCTCAATCCTTTCGATTAATAAGTTGGGGTTCAACGGGAGCACTATGGCCGATGAGCAAGGGGCCTCTGGAGGCGATCGCGGGGAGCTAGCGACCAATGGTTCAGATGCTTGGGTGGCATTGGTGATTGGTAATTCTCGCTATCATTGGGCGCAGTTTGTTGGTGATTCGCTGGTACAAACCTGGGATGAACCGCACCAGTTAGACCGCTTAGACGGCGGGGATTTTGGCGCTTTCCGGGGCTTGGAGGGGTTGCCGCCGTTGTGGGTGGCTTCGGTGGTGCCAGAACAAAACCAGCTTTGGGCCACCTATCCCAATGTCCGATTTTTGACTTTGCAGGATGTCCCCTTGGCGGGGTTGTATCCCACGTTGGGCATCGATCGCGCCTTGGCGTTGTGGGGGGCGATCGCCCAGTATGGTGAGCCAGTGTTGGTGATTGATGCGGGAACGGCGTTGACGTTTACGGGGGCTGATGGGGAACCCCGCTTGGTGGGCGGCGCGATTTTGCCCGGTTTGCGCCTCCAGTTTCAGGCGTTGCAACGGGGCACAGCGGCGTTGCCCTCGGTCGAACTACCCGATCCGCTCCCGCCCCGCTGGGCCACCGATACAGAAAGCGCGATCGCCAGTGGTATTCTCTACACCGCGATCGCTGGCATTCAGGCTTATATTCACGCCTGGTTAGAGCAATTTCCCAATAGCCCAATTGTGCTCACTGGTGGCGATGGGGAGTATCTGGCACGCCACTTAGCGTCTAGTTCAACGCCGCGTATTCAATGGGAGCCAAACCTGATTTTTCGTGGCATTCAAGGCGTTCGGCATCTCTAAGTGACCGGGGGCGATCGCCTTAGGGGGCTTGAGCGGTGGGTTTGAGGGAAAAGCCGCGCCGGGTGGGCTGGTTGGTGGCGGTTTGGATTTCAAAGCGGACTTGATCGGTGGTGGTGCCATCGGAAACTTGCAGTGTCCATTGGCCGGGTTGGGGGTTCCAGGTGAAGATTGGCCCGGTTTGGGTGGTGAGCAGTTTGCCGTTGAGTCGCCATTGGACGGGTTTGGGGGCGATCGCGGCAAGGTGAAACTGGAGCTTTTGGGAGGAGCGTGGATCAGGGGGGGCGTTGGCTGGGGGGGCTGGCCCAATCACAAACACATCGCCGTTTTGGGGGGCCACAATGCGTAGGGAGCCAGTTTTGGCCTGAGCCATTTGCATTTTCAGGGGGGAGGCTGGGGGTTGTTGGGCCAGCCATTCGTTGTATTCCGGTGGCAGTTGTAAGGCCCAGGTTTGGGTGCCGTTGGGCTGTTGGATGGGTCGATAAAAAGGATCGGGGTTTTGGTCGTGGGCTACAAGGTCTGCTGGGGCAAAATATTCTTCGACGATCTGGGGGCACGCGGGGTTGGGTTTCCCACCGGATAGGCTGCAAATTGGCTGTTTGACCATGCCTTGGGGGGTGGCAAAGGCGGTGGGTTCGCGCTGTTCGTGCAGGTGCAGCATGATGCGGTTCCACAGAGGGGCGGCCCCCATCACACCAGATACTTTTTGCATGGGGGCGCTGTCGAAATTGCCGACCCACACGGCGACGGTGTAATCAGTGGTGAAGCCCACAGTCCAGGTGTCGCGAAAGTCGGAGGAGGTGCCGGTTTTGACGGCGGCGGGAAAGGGCAAGGCCAAAAGTGAGTTGACCCCGAAGGAGCGCGATCGCGCGTGGGCATCGCTGAGCATGTCGGTGATTAGTTGCCAGGGGGTTGGTGTTTGGGCCTGGTAGGTGGGTGTGGTGAATGAGAGTGTTGGGGGCGCAGCTTGTAGGGCGATCGCAGATCCCTGGCGGGCTATGACCAGGTAAGCTTGGGCCAGTTCCCACAGGTTGACTTCGCCGCTACCCAGAGTTAACCCCAGCCCATAGTGATCAGGGCTTTCTGTGAGGTGGTGAAAGCCGAGGTGGTGCAACCGTTGGAGAAAGGTTGGTACGCCAAGCTGGGCTAAAACACGCACGGCGGGAATGTTGAGGGAATTGGCCAGGGCGACCCGCACCCGTACCGGCCCCTGGAAGGTTTCGCTGTAATCCGACGGACTGTAGAGCTTGGCTCCCGGAATCGCGTAGTGGGTGGGCACATCGGCCAAGACGGTGTTGGGGTGAATGGTGCCTTGTTCGAGGGCCAGTTCATACACAAAGGGTTTGAGGGTGGAACCGGGTTGGCGCAGGGCTTGTACGCCGTCGTTGCGGCCCATTTGGGCGGTGGCAAAGTAGTCTGGCGATCCGACATAGGCCAGCACGGCTCCGGTATGGTTGTCTAAGACCAGGGCAGCGGCATGGTGGACGTTTTGAGGCGCTAAACTCTGAACGACTTGCTGAATCTGGGTTTCGACAAATTGCTGGAGGGGGCGATCGAGGGTGGTGGTAATTTGGGGGGGATGGGCTGGTGGGAGTTGGGCCGCGAGCCAGAAGAGAAAGTGGGGCGCGGCAATGATGCCTTGTTGGCGGGGGTGGAGGGCAACGGCTTCGTTGTAAGTGCGGGTGGCCTGGTCGCGGGTGATGTAGCGATCGCTCACCATGCGATCGAGAACGTAGGTTTGGCGACGTTTTAGCGGCAGGAGATGGTCGTAGGGCGACAGGTTGTTGGGATCGTTGGGAATGCCTGCCAGCAGGGTCGCTTGGGCGAGGGTGAGGTCTTGGGCGGGTACGCCAAAGTAGGTGCGGGCTGCGGCTTCCACGCCGTATACATTGCCGCCCATTGGCAGGCGATTGATATAGGCTTGCAGAATGTCATCTTTGCTAGAACCTGCGGCTAGTCGCCATGCCGTCCAGATTTCTCGTGCTTTTCCCACCAACCCAAACGGAACGGGATCAATCATCCGGGCGAGTTGCATGGTGATTGTAGACGCACCGCTGACGATTTGGCGGGCCTGGCTCGCTTCGAGGAGGGCACGGGCGATCGCCCGCTCATCCAAGGCCCCGTGGTGATAAAACCGTTGATCTTCTGCGGCGATGATAGCCTGCCGAAAGACGGGCGCGATTTGATCTAGCGGGACGGCGATCGTGTGGTCTTGGTCGCGGGTCAGCAGGGTGCCCAGGGGAAAGCCATTGCGATCGACAAATTCAACGGCTTGCTGATCTTGGGCTAAAGCAGCGGCACGAATGGGGGCCAGGTAAGGGAGCGATCGCACCAGCAGCACCAATGCCAGACCGATCAGGCCGATCCGCCAGGGCCAGCTTAACCGTTGCCAAAGCTGCCGTCCCCAACGATGCGATCGCCGCCATCGTTGGACAACTTGCGATCGGAATTTTTGCATCCCGCGTCTCCCCTCAATAACCTGCCACTCACTACATCTCTTGTAGCGAACAGTCCGGGGGAGGCGTTTGAGTCTGTAACAGGTCTTAATTGATGCCAAATGATGCAGCAGGCTAGGCACCAGAATCGCCAGAAGACTGAACTGGTGCCTACTACAAGTCCGCGATCGCAATCAAGGCTTGGTTATCCCTGCCCCCCAAAAACTATTCGCCGTCAGCTTCAGGGGTGTCGCTGGGTGCTTGAGCCGCTTCCAGGGCGGCGTGGGTGGTTTCCTCATCTAGCTTGAAGACCAACACACCCAACGGTGGTAAGCACAAGTCAATAGAGTAAGGCCGTTCTTGATAAGCCCAATCATCAGTCCACTTGCCGCCCAGATTCCCCATGTTGCTGCCGCCAAAGTCGCGGGCATCACTGTTAAAGACTTCTTTGTAGAAGCCTTTGAAGGGAACACCGACGCGGTAATGGGCATGGGGTTGGGGGGTAAAGTTACACACCACGACCACAAAATCTTCGTAGTCTTTGGCCCAGCGCACGAAAGACACGACGCTGTGGCGATTGTCGCTACAGTCGATCCATTCAAAGCCACCCTGCCCGCCAAAATCCCACGAGTAGAGGGAGGGATCGCTCTTGTAGAGCGCGTTGAGTTGAGTGAAGAAATACGCGAGCTGTTTGTGGCCTTCGTATTGCAACAAGTGCCATTCCAAGTCGCCCCACACATTCCACTCGTTCCACTGGCCCAGCTCCATGCTCATGAAGAGGGTTTTCTTCCCTGGGTGGCAGAACATATAGGTGTAGAGGGCGCGGAGGTTGGCGTATTTCTGCCATTCGTCACCGGGCATTTTACCGATCATGGCGCTCTTGCCGTGGACGATTTCGTCGTGGGACAGCGCTAGCATGAAGTTCTCACTGTGGTGATACATCATGCTAAAGGTAACGTTGTTGTGGTGGAACTGCCGGAACCAGGGATCCATGTGGAAGTAATCCAACATGTCGTGCATCCAACCCATGTTCCATTTCAGGTTGAAGCCTAATCCACCGACGTAGGTGGGCCAGGACACCATTGGCCAGTCGGTTGATTCTTCCGCGATCGAGAGAATGCCGGGATAGTAGCTAAACAGCAGGTGGTTGACCTGGCGGAGGAAGTCGGCGGCTTCGATGTTTTCCCGCCCACCGTATTGGTTGGTCACCCACTCGCCCGGTTTGCGTTGGTAGTCCAGATAAATCATGGAGGCGACTGCATCTACCCGGAAGCCGTCGATGTGATACTTGTCAAACCAGAAGAGGGCGTTAGCAACGAGGAAGTTGCGGACTTCGTTGCGGCCATAGTTGAAGACAAGGGTGCCCCATTCTTTGTGTTCGCCTTTGCGGGGGTCGGCGTGTTCATACAGATGCGTGCCGTCAAAGAAGGCCAAGCCGTGGCCATCTTTCGGGAAGTGACCGGGAACCCAGTCTACGATGACCCCGATGCCGTTTTGGTGGCATTGATCGACGAAGTACATAAAGTCTTCGGGGGTGCCAAACCGCGAGGTGACAGCGTAGTAGCCGGTGACTTGGTAGCCCCAGGAGCCATCAAAGGGGTGTTCTGCGATCGGTAACAGTTCAACGTGAGTAAAGCCTAACTCTTTGACGTAGGGGATGAGTTTGGCGGCGAGTTCCCGATAGGTGAGGAAGCGGGCACCGGGCTTGAGTTCGGAGACAATGACGACGGGTTCTTCGGTGCCGTCTTCGCGTTTGGCTGGTTCAGAAGACGAGGCATGGAGCCAGGAACCCAGATGGCATTCGTAAACAGAGATGGGTTGGGTTAGCGGGTCGGTGTGGCGGCGACGCTCTATCCACTCACTGTCATGCCAGGTGTAGGAATCGAGATCGGTGACGATGGAGGCGGTTTTGGGCCGGACTTCTTGTTGGAAGCCGTAGGGATCGGATTTTTCGTAGATGTGCCCTTCCCAGTTTTTGACTTCATATTTATAGTGTTCACCAACACCAATTCCGGGAATAAATAGTTCCCAAACGCCGTTACCGCGCTTGCTCATTTGGTGTTTGCGGCCATCCCAATAGTTAAAGTCGCCGAGGACGGAGACGTTGCGGGCGTTTGGTGCCCAGATGGCGAAGTAGACTCCTTTTACGCCGTTGAGTTCGGATGGATGAGAACCCAGTTTTTCGTAGAGCCGATGGTGGTTTCCTTCTGCGAAGAGGTGGATATCTAAGTCGGTTAACCAGGCGGAACGGAAGGCGTAGGGGTCGTAAATGACGGATTCGTGTTCGCCTTCTTGGATGCGGAGTTGATAGTTGGCGAGTTCGGGGGTGTCGATGGTGCACTCAAAAAAGTGAGGGTCGTGCACGGTGGACATGGGGTATTCTTTGCGTTCTTCCGGCAGGATGACGGAGACGGCTTGGGCGTTGGGCTGGTAGGCTCGGACGACCCATACCTTTTTGCCCGCTTCGGTTTCGATCTGATGAGGACCTAAAACCTCGAACGGATCGTGATGCTGGTTCCAAACAATCCGCTGAATCTGGTCGGGGCTAATGGTCATTGTCATGAAGCTACCTGCCTGGATCTTTGCTATGAATCTAAAATTGCGTCTATCAGAATTGTGAATTTATATCAACGCGATGTAATAAACCGTATCAAATCATTGCCAAACTCTCAAACATTATTTAGAGATTTTATGGGTGGGGTTTAAGGAAATTGTACTAGGGGTGGGATCACAATGGCGGGTTTCGGCGGAAACTGGTGAGAGCTGGCTGGGGGGCAGGTTTGTAGGGGATTTGGGGACTGGAGGACGGCGGGTTGACTGTAGGCGCGGTTGGCGGATTGGAACAGCACGGCTGAAAGGGGATGAGATTGCGTTGATGGTGTTGGGCACGGTTGAATCTATACGAATGAATCAACAACAAATGAATCAATACAAAAACTGCCCTAGTTCCGGTTCAACGGTAGGCTAGGGCAGTTGTCGTAAACACTTTGGTTGGTGCAACGTTGCTTACAGTGCGTTGTAATGGAACGATCGCGACCTGGTTAGTGTTGTCCGGCGATCGCAGGAGTTGCGGTATCCGTCGGACGGGGGTGGGGTGACTGCGTGGCGATCGCTCACGAGCTACCCATGAAAATGACTTCGGGAAACTTGGTTTGAGCCTCCGCCATTGGCCGATCCTTGCCTTCCTCTTGCCAGTAGTTGATGACTTCTGTGGCTTTGTTCAGCAATTCGATGCGATCGACATCATTAATCCAATGCTTGGCTTCTAGCTCATTTTTGAGCTGTTCCCAGGCATCATTGCGAGGCCAAAAAAAGTAAGATGTCAAAGGGCTAGTTCCTTTGCCAACAACCTGGTCAACGGCCAGGGCAACATCCTTTTCTAACCAAAGAATTTTGAGAATAAATTTCGGCAATCCAACCTCCCGCGCAAACCCAAACTTTAAGTAAACTACAGCCCTCTATTTTACTGTACTGTTTAGAATCCTGCACAGTTTCTCTTAAGTTATGCATCAGTCTGCCATTGTTGTGTTTGATATTGACGGCGTTGTGCGTGATGTGGGTGGCTCCTATCGGCGGGCGCTGGCGGATACGGTGGAGCATTTGACCGGGGGGGCGTGGCGACCCTCCCAGGCGGAGATTGATGCCCTGAAAGCAGAGGGGGTGTGGAATAACGACTGGGAAGCCTCCCAAGAGTTTGTCTATCGGTATTTTGAACAGTTGGATGGCCCCCCGGCATCGTCCCCGGTAGCGGAGATTGTGCAGGTTGCTGAAGCTGGGCGTGGGGGCATTGCCATCGACTATGACCAATTGGTGGCCTTTTTTCAGTCGCGCTATCGGGGCACTGACCCAGTGAATTGGAACGGTTACATTTGTCAGGAACCGTTGTTGTTGGAGCCGAGTTACCTCGAATTGTTGGAGGCCCACGATATCGCATGGGGCTTTTTTAGTGGGGCTACCCGAGGATCGGCGCAGTATATTTTGGAGCGGCGCTTGGGGTTGCAGGCTCCGGTGTTGGTGGCGATGGAAGATGCACCGGGCAAACCCGACCCAACGGGCTTGTTTTTGACGATTGAGCAACTGGAACAAGCCGCTGACCCGCGACCAGTATTTTATGTGGGGGATACGGTGGCGGATATGTACACGGTGCAACGGGCCAGGGTGCAGCAGGCGGAGCGGCTGTGGCGGGCGATCGGGGTTTTGCCCCCCCATGCTCAGGTGTCTGAGGAAACGAGCCAAGCCTATGCTCAACAACTGACTGAGGCCGGGGCGGATGCGGTGTTTTGGAACGTCCAAGAGTTGACCCCAGAGCGAATCGGGGTGTTGTTGTCTGAGGTGGAGACGGAGGCGAACGCATGACAGCACCAAAGGCCCAGGCGCAAACCTTAGGGGTGGTATTGGTTACGGCTCCTAACAAAGCTTTGGCAGAGGCGATCGCGCGGCAGTTGGTGGAAACAAAATTAGCGGCCTGTGTGAGTCTGCTGCCAGTTGCGTCAATCTATTCCTGGCAGGGGGAGGTGCACCACGATGACGAGTGGCAACTGGTGATTAAGACAGACTTGGCCCACTTTGATCGTCTAGAGGCTGCGGTGCGGGCGTTGCACCCCTACGAGGTGCCAGAGGTGATCGGTTTGCCGATCGCCTGCGGATCGTTGCCCTATCTACAGTGGATTGCGGCCCAAACCCAAAGTGGTGCAGTGCCGGAGAATTAGCGATGCAACGGCAGTGAAACTAGCGGGAGGGAAAGTATGACGGAATTGTTATCTGATGCGTTGGGTGCGATCGCTCCGGTGGCGGCATCCGCCAATCAAGCTGATTCCTTTGTGATTCAGGCGGCCCCGCTGTCGTTAGAGCAGGTCTATGCCCTGGCGGATGATGGGGCCAATGGGGCGATCGTCGTGATGAGTGGCATGGTGCGTAACAACACCAATCGGAAGCCTGTGGCGGCCTTGGAATATCAAGCCTATGAACCGATGGCGTTACGGATTTTCCAGAATATTGCCGCTGCTATTCGCCACCAGTGGCCAGAGGTGAATCATGTGGTCATTCACCATCGCACGGGGCGGTTGGTGGTGGGGGAAATTAGTGTGCTGATTGCGATCGGCTGTCCCCATCGTGCTGATGCCTTTGCGGCCTGCCAATCCGCGATCGATGCCTTGAAAGATCAGGCACCCATTTGGAAAAAAGAATGGTACACCGACAATACCTTTAGCTGGGTGAAGTGCTGTTGACAGGTGGCTAGACCCGATTTTGTTGTCCTGGGGCTGGGGCGATCGCCAGACCATGATCGCCAGACCTTGTATGATGAGCGATAGCTTCTGCGTGTATCTACTCATCTGGCGGTAAAAAGCATGGCTGCTGACGTGTTCATCATCGACCATCCCCTTGTTCAACATAAGTTGACCCTGATGCGACGGGCGGAAACTAGCACCGCAAAATTTCGATCGCTCTTGACTGAAATTAGTATGTTGTTGGCCTACGAGGTTACGCGGGATCTGCCCCTCAAAAAAGTCCCCATTCAAACCCCAATGGCCGAGATGGACGCCCCCCTGTTGGCCCCGGACAAGAAACTGGTGCTGGTGTCGATCATGCGGGCAGGCCAAGGCATTCTAGACGGGATGTTGCAGCTCATCCCCTCAGCGCGGGTGGGGCACATTGGGCTGTATCGCGAACCGACGACCCTCGTGCCGATTGAATACTATTTCAAAGTGCCCCACGACATTGAAGAGCGGGACATGATTGTGGTTGACCCCATGATTGCGACGGGCAATTCGGCGATCGCCGCTGTCGATCGCCTCAAACAGACCAATCCCAAATCACTGAAGTTTGTTTGCTTGCTGGCGGCCCCAGAAGGTATTGCTAATTTTCACCGCCATCATCCCGATGTGCCAATTTATACGGCAGCGGTGGATCAGGCCCTCGATGCCCACGGCTACATTCTGCCAGGGTTGGGCGATGCGGGCGATCGCCTGTTTGGCACCAAATAATCCCAACACCGCGCCACTCAGCGCAAAGAACCTGGCTCTGGTATGGCCGATTTACTGGTAGACGTGGGTTCCAGCAAAGACGCTGCCGCCTGTTGCCGAGTTGCGGCTGAAATCTGGATTTCGTGCAATCGTACCAACTGCTCCTGCACGAACATATCGCGGACGACCAGATTGTTGCCTGTGTTGAAACTGGTCTCGTAGTAAATGTCTCGAATCCCCGCTGACATAATCAACTTCAAACACGACAAACACGGTTCTAGCGTCACATAAATGGTTGCCCCATCGGTTGGAATGCCATGTTTCGCGGCCTGGGCGATCGCGTTGGCTTCTGCATGAACCGCCCGCGACGGCAACACCTTACTTGCATCACACCGACTTAAATCGGGATAGCAAAACCCTTGTCCCACACAATGGGCTGACCCCGAAGGTGGGCCATTGTAACCTGTTGCCAGCACTTGCTTATCTTTCACAATCACGGCCCCCACCGGAAACGCAAGGCAGGTCGATCGGGTTGCCGCCAATTTGGCCAACAACAGAAAATATTCATCCCAAGAAGGTCGTTGCCCCGTCATCCTCAAACCCCTGTGGAGCCAAAGCCCCCTGCGCCCCGCACCGTCGCATCCAACTCGGCCACGGCTTCAACCTTGACCTGTAACACAGGCTGAATCACCATCTGCGCAATTTTCATGCCCACTGTGACCGCAAAAGGCTCGGCCCCATGATTAATCAAAATGACTCCAACCTCACCCCGATATCCTTCATCAATCGTTCCCGGCGTGTTCAAAACCGTGACTTGATGTTTTAGGGCTAACCCACTCCGAGGGCGGACTTGGGCCTCGGTTCCCGGTGGCAGTTGAATGCAGATCCCCGTGGGAATGAGGCCACTTTGTCCAGGTTCTAGCACCGTGGCTACTGTTGCAAACAAATCTAAACCCGCGTCGCCGGGGTGGGCATAGGCGGGTAAGCGGGCTGCGGCGTGCAGTAACTTAACTTGCAATCGATAATCCATCGTCTATTGACCGTTAGTTCGCCAAGGCGCAATGTGTCCAAAGCTCTCCACAAACAATACGGCATCAACGGGTTGTTGCCAAATCTCCGTTTGCCCCGTTGGCGATCGCGGTGTTCCAAGCTTCTCCCTAACCTCATCATGGCAATTTAGCCCTGGCTGGCGGAAGGGGCGAGTTGGGCTTCTTCTCTCTGGCCAGGGGCACTGGAACATAACCCAAAATTTCAGTGCCATATCGCAAAACACGGCATACGCTGGGAACAGTTCTATTGCAAGCTGTAACCCGTTATCCCAGTGCTCTGAGGCAACTGCATGACCGAAAAACCGATCCGCTACCTTGTTCCGCCTGTAGCGCCCGAACCCGATGAGGATGACGATGAATCCTACGTGGATTATTTCTACGATGCCCCTGGCGATCTGCCGGGTACTCTTGATATTGACCCTGACGCGCCGCCGCCAGTCATTGTATTGATCGACTACAGCAGCGATCGCGCGATTCGCCAAGAACTCAACCATCCCGAAGAATGCTTTCCCCATTTGGATACGGAATCCGTCTCGTGGGTCGATGTCAAAGGTTTGGGCAGTGAAGATGTCATGCAACGGTTGGGCACCGTGTTCAACTTGCATCCCCTCGTGCTCGAAGATGTGGTGAACGTGCCCCAGCGGCCCAAAATTGAAGAGCATGGCGACCAACTCCTCATCATTGCCCGGATGGTCACGCTTCGGGAAGACGGCGAAACTTTTGAAAGCGAACAAGTTAGCCTGATTTTGGGACGTCACTACCTGCTCACCGTGCAGGAAGAACCCCGGTATGACTGTTTTGGGCCGATTCGCGAGCGGATTCGCACCAACAAAGGCTCCATTCGCAAAAGTGGCCCCGACTACCTGGCCTATGCCCTCATGGATGCGGTGATTGATGGGTTTTTCCCCGTTTTGGAAGCCTATGGTGAACGGCTCGAAGAACTTGAAGATGAGGTTGTGTTGAATCCAACCAATCAAACCCTGCAACGAATTCATGATTTAAAGCGAGAATTGTTGACTTTACGCCGTGCAATTTGGCCTCAGCGGGATGCAATTAATACTCTGATTCGGGATGGTAGCAACTTAATTAGTCCGGATGTGCGGTTGTATTTGCGAGATTGCTATGACCACGCCATTCAAGTATTAGATATGGTCGAAACCTATCGCGAAATTGCTTCTAGTTTGATGGATGTTTATCTTTCTTCTGTGAGCAATCGAATGAATGAAATCATGAAATTTCTCACCGTTATGTCTTCTATTTTTATTCCATTAACCTTTGTGGCGGGGGTTTATGGCATGAACTTTAATCCGGATAAGTCGCCGTTTAATATGCCAGAGTTAAATGCCTATTGGGGCTATCCGGTGTGTATGGCTTCGATGTTTGGCATTGCGATCGCCCTTGTTTTGTTTTTCAGACGAAAAGGTTGGTTTGAAGATTTTTCTTCCGCTCCCAGTACTTTGAGTGGAACCAGCAAAAAAACGGCTCACACGGCTGGACGGCGATGATTGGCGTTGATCTGATTATTCTGGTGACCTATATTGCGTGTATTGCCGCCGCCCTGGCCAGAATTGTCAATAGTTTTAACGATGAATATACTGTCAAGCTGGATAGTCAGGCGCTTAAAGAGCAGTTATCCGTCTTAGAATTACAAAATTTTATTGATATTAGCTTTGGTTTTGACAAGCGTTATGAATATGGCAAAAACGATAAGCTCAACAAGCTGAGTATTACTGTGAAAAATAAGGCAAATGGTCACTCAATCTATGTTGATTGGGACTATTGCACGTTGACAGATTTACAAGGTAAAGCCCGTCGCGTGATTCGCCTGGTGCCGGGGAGTTCGCTTGATTTATCACAAATGCAAGTGTTTAGTGTGGCGACTCCGGAAACGAATTTGAAAGAAAATATTACCGCCGAGGATTGTTTGAAGCGGGAAACGGCCCCAAAAGATGGGCCACCTGTGGCGTTTGAATTACAAGTTAACAAACCCTTGCTGGATTTTGTGGCTTTGACGAAGGCCAAAGACGATGGCACCAAAAAGAAAATTATCCGGTTTTTAGGAAGCCAAACGACCCTCAGTTTTTCGTTAGATGTGGCGGTGCGGATTGTCGGGCCAGCTCGTTCAGCCAGCGATCGCGCCCTGATTCGGTGTCGGTTTATTATCCAAAAGTTGCCCTGGCAGGCTGGGTTGCCGTGGAATCCCCGTTGAGGAAGGGGGCCGTGGGCGATCGCCTCAACGTGCTCAGCCTAGGCTTCGTGGGATAGCAGCGGTTGGCTCGTATTGGCAATGACCATGGTTTTTTGGAGTTTCTTGAGGGCGGCCAGAGCTTGCTCGTAATTGGCCTGGTCGTCTTGGGTTTCAAAGAGTTGGGCGGCTTGGCGGAGATCGCGAATGGCTTCCATCCGTTGCCCAATCTTGGCACTGGCGAGGCCGCGATAAAAGTAAGCTCCTGCGTCGTTGGGGTTGAGGCGGATGACTTCGGTGTAGTCCTGGATGGCTCCTAATTTATTTTGCATTCGAGTGCGGGCGAGGCCGCGATAGAAGTAGGCGGGGGCATAGTCGGGGTTGCCGTGGATCGCTGCTGTGTAGTCTTCGATCGCCCCCAGTTTGTCACCGAGTTCTGAGCGAACATAACCCCGGTTGAAGGCGGCGATGTAGTTGTGGGGATTGTGGTGGAGCGCGTGTTCAAAATCGGTGATAGCGGCTCCTTTTTCGCCCAGGTCATAGCGGGCGAGGCCACGATTGTTGTAGGCAATGTCGTGGTTGGGGTCGATGCGTAGGACTTCGGTGTAATCGGCAATGGCTCCCTGGCGATCGCCCAAGTCATAGCGGGTGGCCGCCCGGTGAAAGTAAGCGGTGACATCGGTTGTGGCTAAAACGGGGTCGTCAAACCGCTCCACCAATTGCTGAATGATGGCGGGGTCGGTTGTCCGAATGCCGATCGCCGCTGTTGGAAATACCGCACTGGCTGTGGGCATGGAGTCGGCTCCTAGCACGGCATAGGCGCGATCGCACACTAAAAAGGCTTCGTCGGTGCCCATGACTTTAAACCGAAACTGATTGGGATATTGCTTTTTAAGCTCCGTTAAACAGTTCAGCGTTTTGTAGAGAAAATCATCTTGAGCGGGATGGATGCCCCGGCGACGGTCAATGGAACGGGGTTCCAGGCGATCGCCCCCAGCCGCCAAATGCCCCCACCCAATGTCTAAACAGCCCCGACGCGCCAAAAAGGCTTGAAATTGTTGTAAGAGATCGGCATCCAAAATGGTGGCATCGGGAAAGGGCGACACCACAATCAACCGGGCTTGGGCGGTGTCTAAGGCAGCTTCCAACAGGCTCCGGCTGCTTTTCACTGTGGTCAGGGGGCGATCGCGGCCTGGTTCTGTATCGATGGCTTCTGCCTGAACTTCAACAACTAATTCTGCGTGGGTTGCGGGTTCCCGTTGCCCCGATTGGCGGGCCTGCAATTCCAAAACGTTGGTTTCAGCCCACTCGACCCGATGGGCCAACTGTTTAACCTCTGCTTGCACTGTGGTCGCATCCAATAGCTGGGGTAACTGATGCACCCATTCCCGCAGGGTGCGATGTTGGGCTTCCAAGACTTGGGTTTGCTCTTGCACCGTTTCTAAATGGTGTTGTAGTTGCCCGACGTGGCCGTTGATCAGGTGTTGCACTTCGGCCCGGAGATTGACCAGATCCGTTGATTTGGGGAGCTGGTTCACCTGTTGTTCAAGGCTGCTGACTGTAGCGGCCAGGGCTTCTACGCTCTCAGGGCGGGCGAGGGCGATCGCGTCGAGTTGCTTTTCCCAGGTGCCCAATTTCGCCGCCACCATCGTCATTTCCTTGCGCAAAATGGTGGTCACGGTTTTCTGGGAACCCAGGGCTTGTTCAAAGCCTTCATTTTTCTGGCTTAGTTGTTCAAGTTGGGCTTCCACGCGGGCCAGGTCGCGCCGTGTCACCATCTCCCCAACGACCTTGATGAGCGATTCAATATCCTGCTTCAAAAAATTGCCGTCAAAAGGGGCAGGCAGCTTGTTTAACCGACGATGGAGCTGTTTGATTTGATCTTCAAGGTCGCGATAGCGGTGGAGGGTTTGGTGTTGGCTCGCGGTAGGCAAGTTGCGTTTGAGGTCGGCCAGTTCGGCTTTTAGTTGGGCTAGTTCGGGTTCCAGGGTGGTGGTAGGGCTGGGGGGGTGGTTGAGCCGTTGTAGGGTCTCGCGGACGTTGCCCAAGGAATGCATCAAAACAGTGTACTGTTCTCGCAGTTGCAACACGGCTTCGGGGAGCGATCGCACGTCGGGCTGGTTAATCGTGTCGCTCAGTTGTTGCAAGCGTCGGTCTAAATCGCCGACGGCCTCCTGCCGCCGATTGTTCAGATCTTTCCGCAAACTGGCCAGGTGGAGTGGACTGGGGAGGGCGTGGACTTGTTGTTGCAGGGTGGTGATGGTGCCGGCAAATTTTTGGTCAAGTTGGGCGATCGCGCTATCGGTGGCGGCTTGGGCCGTTTGCTCTAACCGTCGATGGTTGAGCAAGTTGAGGAACAAGAGCGCCGAGACGGGGGCGGCAGAATACAACACTTGTTGGGATGCGATCGCCGCGATCGTCCCCACGCCAGACCCAACAAACATAAACGATTCGGTGATGCGGAGCCAATTGCGGTGTTTCACAGCGTCCCTAACCTGGCAAAATGAACAGCTCAAAAGGATGACTGTCTGAGTGGGGGGAAACTGCCAACTGGCACAAACCCACAGCGTAACCCCGCTCCCCTCCCTGGGACTAAGTCGTGCCTTTGTTGAACTTTTCCAGGATTTTTCGGGCTGATCAGGAAAGGGGGCAGAAGATTGCGATCGCGCGGTGAGCTATTGGGCCTGGGCACGGGCCACCTTGAACGCCATTGCGCCAACGTTGATTTTGGTCTAAAGTCGGCTGGGTTTGGTGCTGGTCTTTCGTCAAATCAGCCTGCTCAACCTGCCCCCCATCCGCCATAATGCTTACTTCGCCATGCAGATCCGTTTCGCCTGGTGGTCGGGGTATAATGAACCGGAGTTTACATAAAGCAACGAAACTCAATCTTGTGATGATCATGGGACTTCGTGCCCCTGAGTTGGCATCGTCCAAGCTAGACTGTCAGCGTGGTTGCCGTACCCTCAATAGCTAGCCCAGCAAACTACTAAGGGGGGCCTTCAGCCCTAAGTTGGTGATAATCCCATAACCCTTTATCAGGTCAATAAGGTAGGAGTGATTGTGAAGCAGCGCGAAACTGTGTCTGAGGCGAAGCTGAATTCGGGTTCAGCGCTTCACTCATCTGCCGTTCCTCCAGCATTTTCCCAACCGGGGTCGGGCACCTCGCGATCGCCCCACCGAGCTAACTGGTTCCAACGAGGGTTAGCCCTGGCGATCGCCGCCACCACCTCAGCGACCCTGGGCCTGACGGCAGCCTTACTGTTGCCCCTGCCCATTGGCCTCATAGCCAAAGACAAAAGCCCAGTTTCCAATATTTGGCGGGTTGGTTTGGGGTATCAAGTGGGGCGGCCAGTCAATATTTTGATCATGGGGATTGATCGCGTTCCTGGTGCGCAGGCTGGCTCTGACGAAATTTTTGCGGGTCGCAGTGATACGATGCTGCTGCTGCGGGTTGACCCAGAGAAAGATGCGGTGAGCCTCTTGTCGATTCCACGGGATACCCAAGTCCAAATTCCTGACATTGGCCTCGACAAAATTAACGACGCGAATGTTCAAGGTGGCCCTGCTTTGGCGGCCCAAACCGTCAGCTCGACCCTGAATGGGGTTGCCATCGATCGCTACGTGCGCGTCAGCACTGATGCGTTTAAGGAACTGGTGGATTTGTTGGGCGGGGTTGAGGTTTATGTGCCCAAGCCGATGAAATACGAGGATCAAACCCAGAAACTAAAAATTGATCTGCAACCGGGGCAGCAAGTACTGAACGGGGCACAAGCAGAACAGTTTGCCCGGTTTCGGAATGACGATCTGGGGGATATTGGCCGCGTTCAACGGCAACAAGCGTTGTTGCAATCGCTGCGTAATAAGTTGATGAACCCAACGATCATTCCGCGGATTCCGGCGCTGGTGAAGGCGATGGAGAAGTATATCGATACGAACCTGAGCCTGGAAGAGATGCTGGCTTTGGTGGGGGCAGGCCGTAAGCTGAGTGAGGGAAGCTTCAAGATGGTGATGTTGCCCGGACGGTTCAGCTCTCCTGAAGAATATACGGCGAGTTACTGGCTCATGGATCCGGCAGGGCGCGATCGCGTGATGCAGCAGTACTTTGATGTGACCCCGGTGGATGCGAATACGGCAGCGCGATCGGCGACTGATGTTCGCATTGCGATCCAAAATGCGTCGGATAATCCCAATGGGGCCTATGAAATGCGGCGGTATTTGATCGATCTGGGCTATACCAATACTTACATTGTGGCGGATTGGCCTGCGCCTCAGGCAGAAACGCGGATTATTGCCCAGGGTGGTGATCTGGATGCGGCGGATGGGGTGCAACGGGTGATTGGTCTGGGCCGGGTGCAGGCAGAATCCACGGGAGAACTGGAATCGGATATTACGATCCGGGTGGGCCAGGATTGGCGACAACAACATGCACAGAAGCAAACGCAGTAGGTGATGATGACAGCAGAGTGGGCACGGGAATTACGACGGATTGTGCTGATTGCCTGCGCGATCGCCCTTGCATTGGTGTGGGTTTTGCTCAGTGCAACGCCAGCCTGGGCAGAGGATGGCCAGTTTTTGGGATATGGTAACGCCAACTTGACTGATCGGGACTTGTCGGGAGAAAACTTGGTGGGGGGCATTTTTGTTTCGGCTGAAATGCGGGGCACGAACTTTCGGGGGGCTAACCTGGCCAATGCGATGTTCACTAAAGGTAATTTGTTGGGGGCCGATTTGAGTGGGGCCAACCTGGAGGGCGCATTGCTAGATCGCGTGACCCTCTACAAGGCCAACCTGAGCAATGCCATTTTGGTGGAAGCCACCCTGACAAACAGCATTTTGGATGAGGCGGAGATTACCGGGGCTGACTTTACCAACGCGATTTTGGATCGCTATGAAATGGCCCAACTGTGCAAACGCGCCACAGGTACGAATCCACAGACCGGGGTAGACACGCGGGAAAGTTTGGGTTGTCGTTAGGCAAAGTCTGCTGGCGTGCTTTTCTCCCTTAACGCTTTTCGTTAAGATAAGTAACTAGCATGACTGGCCAGGGCAGTTTGAGTCTGCTGGGCACTTCGGTCAGGCGTTGGATTGATTTTCCTCTGCGGCCACTGCATCCATGACCATCGATTTTTTGCCTTTTGCTATCCCCATTGACCCGATAGCGATCGCCGGGACAACCCTATGGGCCTTGGCGTTGTATCTCGGTTTGTCGCCAGTCAGCGATTGGGTCACTCTGCAACTGAGTCGGTGGTTTAACTATGCGGAGCGATCGCTCTACACCTCCCAAGCCGAATTTGAGCGCACCCGTGCCGCGCGGGAATCCTTAAATGCTTTCTATGCTTCGTTTTGCAGCATTTTGCCCTTTTTATTGCTGGGTGCCTTGTGTCAGGTTGGGGTGGAGTTTGCCTTCGGGCCTGATTGGGGGTTAAGCATGGGACTGTTAGCCTCCATCAGTTGCGGGGTTTACGAGCTCGGCAGACGATCATCCTGAGCCGGTGGGGGTGGTGGGGCGATCGCCCCCAAGGCCGTTCCCACAATCTGTACAAGCTTTTTGGCGGCTCCTGGTGTGCCCCGGACGGCCCGCAAGTCCTGGCGCATTTGCGCTAATCGTTCCGGTTGGGTCAAATACGTTTGGGCCTGAGCCGCGATCGCCCCTGGTTCCAGATGGCCAATTAACTCTGGGACGATTTCCCGTTTAGCCCAAATATTGGGCCACGCCAATAACCCCACGCGTTTGGCCGCCAACCCGTTAATCAACCGGGCAAAGTAGCGACCGGCGATCGGCAAATTTACCAACACTCCGGGTAACCCATCCCACGCCCGCATGATATCAAGCTGCTGGGTTGGGATTAACACCATCATCGGCACGGCCAATGCCCCCAGTTCGGCGGTGTTTGCGCCAATCGTAGTTAAGCACAGTTGGCATTGCGCCAACACCTCATGCGCTGGGAAGCCAGTCCACAGACGAATTCGCGTGCCTGCGGCAGTTTGTAACCACGCCTGTCCGGCCTCTGGGCCATCTTGCTGGATTAGCTGCCCTTGTCCCCAGCCCAAGGCGGTAATGGCCGGATTGCTGGCAGGATCGGCATACCGCGCCAAAGCATTCAAATCCAGCGATGGGGCAACGGGTAAGACAAATTGCAGCGCTGGATCGAGGTGATGGAGCTGATCGGCGATCGCCAGAGTCAACGGCACTCCCAGGGTGAGTTTCATGGGTTTGGAACCCGGCAATAGCCCAATTAGTTTTCCCGCTTTGGGATCTGAATTGGCCTCGTCTGGCGATCGCTGTGCTGTTCCGGCTTCTGCCATCAAATCGCCCACGACGGTAAATTTGTGGGCATACTTGGCTTTGGCCCGAGTGGCAATAGCTGGCTGCATCACCCCAAAATAGTCAATCCACGGGTGCCAGCGGGCTTCCCACTCGGCATAGACCACAGTCTGGTAGCCCAACCGCTTGCCGATCACCACTGGAAAAAACTGATCCCCGCCCAAAAACAGCACGACTCCATGAGGCCGCCAGTCCCACTGGGCCTGGGTTTGCCCAAAAAACAAAAACGGGAAAAACGCCTCTGCCCCTTGTACCCGATCGACTTCTGGGTAGCGTGTTGCGATCGCCACCTCTTCCCCGCTTGCATTGGCACAGGGCGATAACACCACAGAGATCCGTATCTGGTGGCGATCGTCACCGAACTGTTGCCGCAATTCGCGGACTACAGGCTTGACCCAAGTTGTCAATTCTCCTGGCCCATTCGACAAAATCAAAATATCGATCACATGGTTCTCTGCCTGTATCGTTTTCATAAAAGCACAATATCTAGGTTGAGCAAGCTTACTCAACTAAATAGTTTTTGATAGCCAAATGACATAAAGTTCAGAATTATCACGAATAATTAATATACTACTTCTAATCTATTCTGTGTGGCCATACTTATTAAAGTCTGCCTTAAACTCATAATGGAATCTTACACGGCTTTTTCAGGATTTAGCTAGATTGCTAAAAACAAATACTTAATATTTTTGTGGGGTGTAGGCCAATAAATACACAATAAAGTTAAGAGGAGAACTTTGTATTGTTTTTGGATAACGCAGAGGAATATCGTGGCTATTGAGAATAATTGGACTTTTGCAGATATCGTATCGCTTGCTGCAGGCGTTGTGCTTTTCGGGCTAGGTGCTTGGATTAGTAAGGCTCAAGAAAACTCGATACAATTGACTAAGAAGTTAACAGAAGAAACTAAACATTTACAAACAGCTATCGCAGAGTTACAACTTTATGAAAAGATTGGTGTAATTGGTCGAGGAGTGCATTGCGTATCTCAGAATAGCTCTGAAGTTAGCCCCGTATTATTGTATGATTGCTTGGCAATATTGCCAATGTTAGAATATTGTGGAAAGCCGTTAGTTGAAAAGTATCTCGTCTTTTTACGGCAAGCTCTGGATGGGTTGACAGGTGAAATGGATGGCAGCAAATCAATGGCTGCCATACTGGTTGAAGCCGTATTAAGGCAGGTTAGTATCATTAGAAAGCGTGGTGATCATCGTTTGGCTGATGATATGATTAACGTCTTGGCCCGATATATAAATAATCTAAAAGTTAATGCTCCTCAACAAGCTGAAGACATATGTCTTCAATTTTTGGAAGGTTCAGAAAATAAGAGTAGCTATGTTCGGCAAATAATGGATGTAGAGACTGGAGATATTTTTAGTATTATGAAGATATTAAGTTTGGGTAACTAGATTTTTCTGAATTAAAAGAGGATGAATTAGTCTATGTCATCTCAAAAATTTTTACTCGAAGATTTCGAGCTTTTTTTTAGCCAATTTATTAGGGTTTTACTAAATTGGGAAAGGTTAAAAGAAACAAAAGCTAATGTTAGAGTAACTATTTACAACGGGCTGGAGCCTTTTTCTAATTGGTATCTGCCCTGGTATTTAAGTAGCATGAGAAAAGAAATAAGTTATCGAGATGCAGTCTCAAAGCCGTTGACCTTACATCAGGTTGTTGATGATTTATCTATTTTAGACGAAGCACGAAGATGTAGAATTCAAGGTTTATCTGATAGCTTTATGGAATGCAGAGCTAGTCAATGTCCACAGGTAATGATTGCATCGTATGCTTTACCTGGAAATAAACACTTAATCTTGGACGGAAATCACCGGGCTTCAGCGCTTGCCCTTTCTGGGGTTAAAGCCAAGGTAATGACATTTGAAGTCTTTGGTTTAATTAAACAAGAAATATTGCCAGATTTAAAGTTTTGGGAAAAAGTAATGTGAATTCCTGTTTGTGTGGATCAAATCTGATAGGTGAAATCACTAATTGCTACTATCAAGTAGATAAAAATTAGTGCTTCTCAGATGAGTTTCCTCACCTGATCGGTTGGAAGGGTACACCGCCATTTGGGAATTGGAATTAACCTCCCACGAGACGTTGCAGTTTGGCTATCGTCTCCAGCCCATTATTGACAATCGACCAGCCTCGGCAGTGAGTGCGCCAACAACGTTGAAACAGGCGATCGCGGCGGAAGTCATGGAAGAGCAGCAATGGCGGGATCAAGTGACCCAAATTCGCACGGATAATCGGGCACTGAACCAGGTCATCGAGCACGCCCAGCAAGATATTTACTTGTTGGGGCAAACCTTTGGGCGGGGCAAAGTGCTATCGGCGGGGGTGCCCTGGTTTTCGACCCTGTTTGGGCGGGACTCGATCATCGCTGCCTCCCAGTTGTTGATGCTCGATCCCCAAATTGCCCGTCAAACCTTGCTGACCCTGGCAGACTACCAGGGCCAAGTCGAAAACGAATGGCGGGAAGAGTCTCCGGGCAAGATTCTCCATGAATTGCGGATGGGCGAAATGGCCCGGTGTGGCGAAATTCCTCACACGCCGTATTACGGCACAGTGGATGCCACGCCCTTGTGGTTGATGCTGTATGCCGACTATTACGCCTGGACGGGCGATCAAGAGTTGCTGGACAAACTGTGGGACAATGCCCTGGCCGCAATGGCGTGGATCGATCACAACTGTCGGGCGACGGGCTATCTCTGCTATCAGCGGCAGTCAGAAGGAGGGTTGCAAAACCAGGGCTGGAAAGATTCGGGGGATTGCATCGTGGATGCCAAAGGCAAAATGGCGGAAGGTGCGATCGCCCTGGCCGAAGTGCAAGGCTATATTTATGCGGCCAAGCTTCGGTTAAGCGCCCTGGCCCGCCAACGGAAACGGATTGACCTGGCCGATCGCTGGCAAGAAGAAGCCCACAATCTGAAAGCCCGGTTTAACCAGGATTTTTGGTTGCCCGATCAGGGGTACTGCGCCCTCGCCTTAGATGGGCACGGCAAGCCTGTAGACAGCATCAGTTCCAATCCAGGCCACTGTTTGGGGGTTGGCATTTTGCACCCCGAAAAAGCCAACAGTGTGGCCGAGCGGCTACAAGCACCGGATATGTTTAGCGGTTGGGGCATTCGCACGTTGAGCAGTTTATCTCCAGCCTATAACCCAATGGGCTATCACATTGGCTCCATTTGGCCCCACGATAATGGCCTGATTGTGGCGGGGTTGCGGGCGATCGGCTTTGTGGAGCACGCCTTAGAAGTGGCGCAGGGCATTATTGACATGACCATTGAGCAGCCCTACTTCCGGCCACCGGAACTGTTTTGTGGCTATGAGCGCACCAGCGATCGCAGTCCAGTCCGGTATCCCGTCGCATGTTCACCCCAGGCTTGGGCCACAGGCACTATTTTCCAACTCCTCCAAACAATGGTGAATATGGTGCCAGATGCGCCGGCTAACTGCCTTTACATCATCCAGCCCACCCTACCAGAGTCGGTGCAATACCTGTCGTTGCAAAACTTGAAGATCGGCCAAACGTTGTTGGATCTGGAATTTGAACGGGCGAACCATGCCACAGCGTGCCGAGTGGTGCGGAAACGAGGCAATCTGCGGGTGGTGATCGAGGCTTAGGCGCGGGCGAATCTGGGTAACAGCTAGGTGGGGGCACCCAAAACTTTGCGGTAAACGCGATCGCATCGGGCAGTTTCCACCCCGGTCGCTGGCTGATACCCATTGCGTTCGTATAAACAGACGGCTTCCTGCAAGACGGAGGCCGTTTCGATCCAAATTTCGGTAAAGCCCCGAGCGGCGATCGCCCCTTCGAGCTGCTGTAACAAAAATTTGCCTAATCCCTGCCCTCTGTAGCCCAGAGCAATGTACATTTTACGCAACTCAACCGCGTTCTGGCCCCGGTCGATTGGGTAAAATGCGCCTGTCCCCACGAGGGTGCCCTCGGTTTCGATGACCCAAAACTCGCCCCCGCCTTGCCAATAGGCGGTTTCCACCTGGATCACATCCTGATCAGCGCCCGTGGGTTCCCACGCTAGCCCATACTCTGCGAGGACGGACGCAATGAGGGCAGCAGCGGGGTCGCGATCGCGCGGTTGCCAAGGACGAATCGTAAAAGGGCCAAACGTCTGTTGCATCAAATTCCTCCTGAAGGGGTGTTGTGTTGGCGATCGCAATCCCCACCGTGTAGCAAACGCGGGATGATTTATGGGAACGCTAACAAAATAAGGGGCAGATTGGATTGTCCCATTGCTCCGCACTTCAGTTGAATGCGTGCATTCCGCGACCAAAGTTGATACCCTAGATGCTTTCTCCAAGCGGTGGGCCTGCCAGCCGTGGGGGCACACCCTCCCGATCAGCCCTGGGGTTCACGCTCCAGGCCGAATTCATGAGGATCGCCAATTGCATCCAGGCATCTACCTCCGTTCGATGCGTTTCAGAGTAGAACCATAAGCTAGCCCGAATCATGGATTATCAACGCTTTCTTAATCACTTGCCAGCCTGCTACAAGCATTGGGGAAAAGACACCGTGGAACCCAAGTCAGAGCAATTTCAGCAAGTGTTGAGCCAAATTCGGGGCATGACCACAGCCAACAACATGCAACTGTTGAATTGGGCAGTGGCCTGTATGGAACCCAATGAAATTTATTGTGAAGTGGGGACTTATCGCGGCTCGACCCTGGTGGGGGCACTGTTGAACCACCCCGATCGCATGGCCTATGCGGTAGATAATTTCTCGGAATTTGATGAAGATGGTTCAACTCTGGCAGCGCTGATGACCCACCTCGACTGGTTTGGGTTAACGGAGCAAGTTTATTTTTGTGATCAAGAATTCCAACAGTTTTTTCTAGAGCTAAAAGCCCTCAATACAGACGATAAAATTGGTGTTTATTTTTATGATGGAGCCCACGATTATCGGTCTACGTTGATGGGGCTTTTGTTAGCAAAACCTTTTTTGGCTGACAGTGCAGTAATTATTTTAGATGATGCCAATTGGGGTACTGTGCAACAAGCCTATTGGGACTTTTTGGCCCTGAGTCCAGAAGCGGAAGTTATTTTGGAATTGCGGACTCCCGTGGCTCGCTATCCGACGTTTTGGAATGGGATTCAAGTATTGAGTTGGGAGCGATCGCGCCGGACTAACTATGCCCCTGCGGTGTTTGGTGAACATCAAGATGTGGGGGTGATTAAATCAATTTACAATTTGCAACTACTAGAACAGCGGATTGAATCGATTGAATTGCTTTATCAAGAAGCCGTGCATTTGCACGAACACGAATGCTTTAGTGAAGCCGAAAAGAAATATCGTGATTATTTGCTTTGGCGGGAAGATGATGCCAAAGGTTGGCTCAATCTGGGGTTGCTATATGCTGAAACCGAGAATTATCAAGAATCGAGTCAGGCATTATTAAAAGCAATTAATCTTGATCCATCTAATAGCTCGACCTATTATTTTCTTGGGTCTTGTTTTGTGAAATTGGATCAACCTGATGCCGCGATCGCCGCTTATTATCGTGCCATTGAGCATGACCCAAATTTGATTGATGCTTACAATAGTTTGGGTGAATTGCTCCACAAACATGGCGAAACGGAACAAGCCGAAGTGATTTTGCGGGAAGCGATCGCCAAGCGTCCGAATCAATTCGCAGCCTACCTCAATCTGGGGAATTTATTATTAGATTTGGGCGAAGTCGAAGACGCGATCGAGGTTTATCAACAAGCCTATGATTTAGCGCCCGATAATCCCGACTGTGCCAATAGCCTGAAATTCGCGAAAGAGTTTGCCCAAAATCCAACCCGTTACTATCAGGAATTGGGCCAAACCTTGTATGCGCAACGCAACTATAGTGCGGCAGCTCGGCATTACCAAAAACTACTGCATTACCAAACAGTTTCCCCCGATCGCTATTTGGAATTAGCCGATTGTCTATGGCGGTTGCATCGTCAACGGGAGACGATTGAAACCTTGCAGGCTGGTATTAGTGTTTACCCGGATTCTGAGGCATTGAACTATCAGTTGATTTTGACCCTGGTGCGGACAGGCAAAACCCCAGAGGCATTAGCAACGGTGGAGTCGGCCTTGGAGACTTTGCCCGATAGTTACACGTTCAAGTTGCTGAAAAGTATGATCCTGCCGCTAGTCTATGACTCGGTGAAGGAAATTGATTTCTATCGCGATCGCTATTTGCGCGAACTGACCTACCTGATTCAGGCAACACCCTTAGAAACAGCAACACAGCAGCAAAATGCCCTGGCTGGCCTCAGTCGCTACGCCAGTTTTTACATCACCTACCAAGCGCGGGATATGGTGGAACCCCAACGCCTCTATGCCCAGTTGGTGCAAAAGGTGATGACGGCGGCCTATCCCCAATGGACGCACCCATTGCCCATGCCCCCCGTTGAAAAGCGGATTCGGATTGGGTTTTTAACGCACTATTTTCATGCATATAGCGGCACCCTATGGCTGACGGGGTGGCTCAAATACGCAACTCGTAAACAGTTCAAGATTCATTCCTATTACATTGGTAACCAACCCGATTCGGTAACCCAGGAATTTCGTCGGTATAGTCATGCGTTTCACCACATTCCGGGGTCTTTGGCGGCGATCGCCCAACAAGTCCGCGATGACGATTTACATATTTTGATTTATCCCGAAATTGGGATGGATCCTCAAACAATTCAACTGGCGGCGTTGCGGTTAGCTCCAGTGCAGTGTACGGCGTGGGGCCACCCGGTAACATCGGGTTTAAACACCATTGACTACTACCTATCGAGTAAGTTTATGGAGCCGGAAAATGCCGAAACTCACTACACAGAAACGCTGATTCGGTTGCCCAAGTTGGGGATTGCCTACCCGCCGCCAGCCTTACCAATTTTGAGCAAAAAACGCCCGACCTTTGGCCTGCGCGAAGAGGCGATCGTGTATCTCTGTTGTCAGGCTCCGTTCAAATATTTGCCCCAGCATGACTATTTGCTGGTAGAAATTGCGCGGCAGGTGCCCCAGTCTCAGTTTGTGTTTATTCGGGCAGATGTGTTGCAAGCGCGTTTGCAACGGGCCTTTGCTGCCGCAGGTTTGAACTTGGATGATCATGCGGTTTTTTTGCCGCCCCAACCCCGCAATGACTATCTGATGCTGAATATGCTGTCGGATGTTTATTTGGATACTTTGGGCTTTACGGGGGGCAATACGACTTTTGACGCGATCGCCTGCGGGTTGCCTGTGGTGACGTGTCCGGGGGAATTTATGCGGGGGCGGATGTCTACCGGAATTTTGCAAGCGGTGGGTGTAACGGAAACCATTGCCACGACTGAGGCGGAATATATCGAACTGGCGGTAAAACTGGGCCAAGATCCAGAGTGGCGCGATCAAATTGCTCGGAAGATTTTAGGCAACCGCAACCAGGTGTTTGATGATGCGACGTGTATCCCCGCTTTGGAAACGTTTTACAAAACGACCGTGGAAGCGCGATTAGCCGAGCAAAATGGGCAGTGAAAAGCCGAGGCGATCGCGCCCCTGATTATGCATCCCAATGATGGCAACCTCAGGGTTAGTGCTGTGGAGCGCGATCGCCCGAACTGTGGATTGATTAGACGGCCCGACGACGCTTGGCCCAAGCTAAACCACCCCCCGCGATCGCCAACCCTAACAGGGTCGTTGGTTCGGGTACGGCGGCGGCAGGCTCTTCTTCCACCTCGGGTTGCTCAACGACAGGCAACGTCAGTTCTCGCCGGAGTTTTTCTTCCAAAGCCCGGTCAATGTCGGCAAAGCCATTGGCTGCGATAACAAAAGAGCCAACCCCGCCCTGCACGTTGTTTTGGTACCAGGCTTCCAGTCCAGCACTGGGAATTGTCACAATGGGTAAGCCATTGATTGCATCAACCCCTGCGGCCAGGGCATTGTCTCTTGCCACACGAGTGGAAATGCCAGAGTTTTGGGTTCCATCTCCTGATACATCAATGACCCAGCGTTGGCCTTCATAGGCATTGCTGCTGAAGAGGGGCGTTGCAAATTGAATGGCAGACCCCGGTGCGGTGTTCCCAAAGTTGCGGGGGCGCATCAGGGTGCCAATCGTATCGGCAAATTGGAGGGCACTGGTTTGGTCATTGATCAGAGTCCAGGGAATGGACTGTTGTTGTTGGTTTGCGCCGGCCCACTGAATCAGGTTGATGGCTACACTGCCAAACTGAGAACCAAATTGACTGGATAAGCGGGTAAACGCATTCTGGTAGCCCTCAACTTGCAAAGCATAGTCCCGATTGCTAATGCTGAAAGAAACATCAATTAATAGCGACAATTCGGTGTTGACGGGGGTGAGGGTGGCCGCCGAGGCCGGAGCCAGGGTCGTGACCGTCAAGCCCAGGGTGGCGATCGCCGCTAAGCTCGGTAATAGTGTTGAACTGAGGGTTGGTGCTGACAAGGAACTAATCATGAAAATCTACCTACATGCTTGGTCAAAAATCTAACGACAGCTACGGATATGTTTATGCACCGATGAGCAAGTCTGTGACGCGCCCCCTGCTTGGTCTGGGCGAGGGGGCGGACTTGAGAGAAATTACGGATATTCTGATCTTTCCGATATTAGTCGGCAGACGAAAATATACCGAGATTACGGGCCTATCTTCATCCCATCTTTAAAGTCGGTAAGGGGCACGTTGATACTTAAGCTGACGGTGCCAGATCCGCCTGGGCGGCTTGGGTCAGAGTTTGGAGGACAGACAGCGTTAGGACGGGTTCCACGGCATTGGGTGTGGCCTGACTGAGCCAGAGGAGATATTCGATGTTCCCCGCAGGGCCAGTAATGGGCGACCAGGTGACTCCGCAAGCGTGCCAGCCCAGGGTTTGCGCCGCTTCCCATACTTGCCAGATGGCCTGGGCCTGGTCTTTGGCTTCGCGGACGACTCCGTGTTTCCCCACGCGATCGCGGCCCACTTCAAACTGGGGCTTCACCAATAACAGCAATTCTTTCGGTGGTGCCAATAATCGGTCTAAGGCGGGTAAGACTTTGGTGAGGGAAATAAAGGACACATCGACTACACCCAAGTCGGGCCAGGGGCGATCGCCCGCTTCACCGTACAGGGTTGTGGGTGCTAAATGGCGTAAATTGGTGCGTTCCAGGAGCGTGACCCGCGCATCTTGCCGTAAGCTCCAGGCGACTTGGCCATAGCCCACATCTACCCCATACACATGGCTGGCCCCCGCTTGCAGCAAGCAGTCGGTAAAGCCCCCGGTGGAAATGCCGCCATCTAAACACACGCGACCTGTGATGGGGATATTAAAATGGGCGATCGCTTTGGCCAGTTTTTCTCCTCCGCGCGACACATAGGGCGATTTTTGGCGAATGGCGATCGTCGCCTCTACGTTAACCTCGGTGCCCGGTTTATCGATCACCTGTTGATTCACAGTCACTTCCCCCGCGCGGATGAGCCGCTGGGCTTGTTGCCGACTGTCGCACAATTGCCGCTCGGTCAATAACACATCGAGTCGCTGTTTGGCCATACGCTATGCCTGTCCCCGCTGTACTGACCCCTGTTTGAGTTGGGCTTTGGCGTGTTGCCAGAGGTCTTCTAGTTCGGCCAGAGTGTAGGATTCTAGCGGTCGCGTGGCCACGGCTTCCATCAGTTGCAGGCGTTGAATAAAACGGCGGTTGGTGCCTTGTAGGGCGGTGCTGGGGTCGAGGTCGTGCCACCGGGCGACGTTGATGATGGTGAACAGCAAATCGCCGAGTTCTTCTTGTTGGTGGGTAGGATCAGATTGGGCGATCGCCTCTTTCAGTTCTGCCAATTCTTCTTCAAATTTGGCCCACACGCCGTCTACCGTTTCCCACTCAAACCCAGCTTTGGCGGCTTTTTGGGAAATCTTGAGGCTGGCCATGAGCGGCGGCAGCGATCGCCCGTATTGGGCCAGCTTTTGACTCAGGGGCGGGGGGGCTTGAGTGTCTTCGCCTTTTTCCGCCGCTTTGATGGCTTCCCACCGTTCCCGCACTTCCTCGTGGGTGGCCAGAGATTCCTCGCCAAACACATGGGGATGGCGGCGGATCAATTTTTCGCGAATGCCTTTGGCGACGGCACCCAAGTCAAATTGGGCGGTTTCGCTGGCGATCTGGGCCTGCAAGACCACTTGTAACAGCAAATCCCCCAGTTCTTCGCAGATGGCCTGAGGGTCGCCCGCCTGGATGGCATCCACGGTTTCGTAGGCTTCTTCAATCACGTAGGGAATCAGGGTTTCCGGTGTTTGGGCCAAATCCCAGGGGCAGCCACCTGTGGGCGATCGCAACTGGGCCACAACCGCCACCAACTGTTGCAATTCGTCCATCCAATCGGCTTGTTGTAATTTGGGCTCGGTGTGCGCTGATTCCATGCCGCTTCCTGTTGCGTTCACTTTCCTTACTGTACTGGGTCATTTGGTCTACAGCCTACTAGCCGGATTGGTCGGTGCAACCTTTAGGGGCGATCTCGATCGTCTGGTGGGGGCGGGGCGGGGGGCAACGGCGGCAATTCCACGCGCGTACGGGGTTTCTTGGTCGGGGCTGCTTTGGGGCGGGGTGCTGGTGGCGGGGCCGTTGACGGTAGCGGAATCCCCAGATCGGGCGGTGGGGGTGGTGCGGTGGGCGGTAAATCGAGGGTAGATTTTGGGCGGTGTTTCCGTTGGTGCCGCTTATACGCCGACCCAACCCAATCGCTCAGAGCATGGCTCAAGGCCCCCAACTCCAACCCCAGGCCCAGGGCCAGCCATTCCGGCCAGTGTACCTGGAGCGATCGCCCCACGCCCGCAAAACTTTGCTGACTGTACTGGTGAAGCGCTCCCAGCCATTGGGCTTGGGCTCCCGTCATCCAGGAGGCGATCGCGCTCAGTCCCCCGATTACCCCCAGCCCCAGGCCCAGCCACAGCAACAGATAGATAATCCGGCCTACTGTGCCGATGAGGGGGCCATGCGATAACACCGACCGATGCCGCATACTGTGGCGATAGGGCAGCCAAATCCACCGCAATGGCCCCCAGCGTTTGTATTGTCGCGAGTAAATATCCAAGTCGGGGCCAAACATCAGCCCACTAAACAGGTATCCCCCCGCCAGAAGCAGGGTCAGCCCTGCGTTGCGCGTCCGCTCAAAGGTAATCGCGGCCACCACGGGCAAGCTCCAAAGCGTTATACTGTCGTGGGTTCGGCCTGAGGGCATGGCGATCGCAGCCAAAAATTTTGAACTTCTTTTCAAAAAATCTTAGCAAGAACTCGAAACTTCTGTTATATTGAATTCTGGTGCGCGGAGGACGAGTTCCTCAAAGCACGCGCGGGCGGTTAGCTCAGTTGGTAGAGCGCCTGCCTTACAAGCAGGATGTCGCGGGTTCGAGCCCCTCACTGCCCATTGGTTTAACAAAATACTTTTGATCCAGTTAGTTCTGGGACGAAAGCTCCTGTCTACTTACTACTTTTTGATGGCGTTTCACGGATTATGGCAAAGCGGATTCAGTTAGTTCTTAATAAGGACGTGAGCAAACTTGGTCGGGCCGGAGACTTGGTAGAAGTTGCCCCTGGTTATGCTCGGAACTATTTGTTGCCTCAAGGGTTGGCGGTTCACACAAACCCTGGAATTTTGCGGCAAGTCGAGCGGCGACGTGAAATAGAACGTCAGCGGTTGGCTGAGCTTAAGAAAGAGGCCGAAGTGACGAAGAAGGCGATCGAAGGTCTGAAAGCAATCAGTATTGCAAAGCAAGTTGGTGAAAATGAGGCCATCTTCGGTACGGTCACAGCGCAAGAGATTGCGGATGCTTTGGCCGCTGCCATTAACCACGAAGTTGATCGGCGTAACATCACCGTTCCTGAAGTCCATGCTTTGGGTACCTATCGGGCTGAAATCAAGCTCCATCCTGAAGTTTCTGCCTCTTTTGGAATTGAAGTGGTGGCAATGTAAAGCTGGGATGGGTTGTCACTGATTTTGTTCTGCTGACAGCTTGTTACTGGCTGCCCTAAAATTGACGGAACTCTTAAACTTACTGAAAGGATAGTCTCTAGGGGCTATCCTTTTTAGTATGGATTTACAGCCGCGATCGCGCCTGTTACTATAGTTCGTAAGTACCATTATTTACTTATTTCTGCATGGAAATGCACCACTCATTGGTTTTTTGGGTGGTGTCTGTATCTAGTGTTGCAGCCCGTTAAACTCGCTAAAGAACTATGCTTAACCACTAAATCTGGTTGAGGATCAGGCGACTCAACGGTATAGTGATGAGAACTGAGCAGAGGACGCCAATGGTTGCACTCGCTCATCCGATTTAGCGTGTCTGGATGGCTATTGGTATGGTTCAGGAATTAAATTTTCAGACGTATAACGATCGCTTGCCGCCCCAAAATGTCGAGGCCGAAGAGGTCATTTTGGGCGGGATTTTGCTGGATCCAGAAGCACTCAGCCGGGTGGCTGATTTGATTACGCCCGAAGCTTTTTATCTCAATGCCCATCAAGAAATTTTTCGGGCCATGCTGGCGCTGCAAAACCAGGGCTTGCCTACGGATTTGATGAGTGTTTCCACCTGGCTCAAAGACCGCGATCGCCTGGAAAATGTGGGGGGGCAAAACAAGCTTATCCAACTGATTGACCATACCGTGAGTGCGGTCAATATTGACCAGTACGCCGCCCTGGTCATGGACAAATATATGCGGCGGAAACTGATTCAGGCTGGTAGTGAGATTGCCCAGTTGGGGTACGACACAGCCACGGATTTAGAGCAAATTCTGGATCAGTCAGAGCAAAAAGTGTTCGGAGTCACGCAAGATCGCCCCCAAAACGCCCTCACGGCTACGGCGGACATTTTGACCCACACGTTTACCGATATTGAAAGTCGATCGCTGGGGATGGTGCTGCCGGGGTTGACCTGTGGTTATTACGACCTGGATGCCATGACTCAAGGGTTCCAGCGATCGGATTTGATTATTGCTGCCGGTCGCCCGTCAATGGGGAAATGTCTGGCTGCCTCGGCTGAGATTATGCTGGCCGATGGAAGTATCGAAACAATTCAAACGCTTTATCAGCGGCAGCAAGCTATATTGCTCACGCTGGGGGCAGACTGGAAGCTGCGGTTGACCCAGCCATCGGCTTTTATTGATGACGGGATCAAACCCACCTTTCGGGTCACGACTCGGCTAGGGCGCACGATTGAAACGACGCTGAGCCACCCTTACCTGACTGTGGAGGGCTGGCAACCGTTAGCGTGCCTGCGCGTTGGCGATAAGATTGCTGTGCCCCGTCAGTTGAATATTTTTGGGACGGAGACGTTGCCAGAAGGGGCTGTCAAACTGTTGGCTTATCTCATTGGTGATGGTTGCCTGACAAAATCGTCGCCCACGTTTACCAACGGGAATCCGGCAATTCAGGCCGACTTTTGTGCAGCGATCGCGGCTTTTCCAGGTGTCAAGGTTAAGCGCAATGATTCTCGCGGCACGCGGACACCATCATTTCGGATTAGTAAAGATTTTGAGGCATTACAGGCGGGGCGAGCGGACTTTGCCCAGGCGCTGCGGCAAGCCATGCAGGCTCAGGCCATGACAGCGAATCAGTTAGCCCAGCGGTTGGAAAGCAGTCCGGCTACGGTGTCGTATTGGTTACAAGGGAAAAATATTCCCAGCCAGTCTAAGTTTGTCCAATTGTGCGAGGTGTTGAACCTCCATCCCACTAAGCTGATGCCGACGGGCTGGCTGGCACTCAGTGCCAAAGGTCATAATGCTGTGACTGTGTGGTTACAAGAATTAGGGTTGTGGCTGAAAGATGCCCATGCTAAAACGATTCCGGCTCCAGTATTTCGGCTGACGCGATCGCAACTGGCTTTGTTTTTGAATCGCCTGTTTGCGACGGATGGCTGGGCAACAGTCCTAGCGAGTGGTCAGGCCCAAGTGGGCTATGCTACGGTAAGTCGGCGCTTGGCCCAACAGGTGCAACATCTTTTGCTGCGGTTTGGCATTATTGCCGCGTTGAAAACTCGTTCTGTCCAGTATCAGGGGCAGGGTCGATCGGTTTGGCAGTTGGATATTACCGATGTGCGATCGCTGACGACCTTCGCGGCGGAAATTGGGATTTTTGGCAAGGAAGCGGCGATGTTGGCCGTCAAAACTGCACTGGCCACAAAGCGCTATCAAACCAACCGTGACTTGATTCCCATTGCCGTTTGGCCTCAATTAGAGGCGGCGCGACAAGGTGAACCTTGGTCGGCGATCGCGCGCCGAGCTGGTATTGCGGGATACACCAATATTCATGTTGGGCAACGGGCACCGACTCGCGATCGCCTATTGATGTTAGCAACAGCGATTGGGGCCGACTCCCTCCAAGAACTGGCGACCAGTGATGTGTACTGGGATGAGATTGTCGCGATCGAGGCGACAGGTACACAGCAGGTCTATGACCTCACAGTACCGGAAACCCATAATTTTGTGGCGAACGATATCTGTGTGCACAACACGGCCTTCACGATGAATATTGCCCGGAATATTGCGGCGTTTCATAAGTTGCCGGTGGCGATCTTTAGCTTGGAAATGTCAAAAGAGCAGTTGGTGCAACGGTTGTTGGCCAGCGAGGTGCGGATCGAAAGTGGGCGGTTGCGATCGGGCCGGGTCAGCCAGCAGGAGTGGGAACCGCTGGGCCATGCCATTAGTGCGTTGTCTCAGTTGCCGATTTTCATTGACGATACGCCCAATATTAGCGTGACGGAAATGCGCTCCAAAGCCCGACGGTTGCAGGCCGAACAGGGCGGCGCGTTGGGAATGATTTTGTTGGACTATTTGCAGTTGATGGAGGGGGGCGGGGACAACCGGGTGCAGGAACTCTCGAAGATTACGCGATCGCTCAAAGGGTTGGCGCGGGAACTGAATGTGCCGGTGATTGCGCTGTCGCAGCTTAGCCGGGGGGTGGAATCGCGCACCAACAAGCGGCCCATGATGTCGGATTTGAGGGAATCGGGCGCGATCGAGCAGGATGCTGACTTGATTATGATGTTGTACCGCGATGAGTACTACAACCCGGACACACCGGATCGGGGCATTGCCGAAATTATCGTGACGAAACATCGGAATGGCCCGACCGGAGTAGTCAAGTTATTGTTTGAGTCTCAATTTACCCAGTTCCGCAATTTGGCTTCGGGCAATCGGGTCTAGCTGGGGCGATCGCGCTGCGCTCAGCGTTTAGGTTAGAGGGCAATGGGGAAGACCCAATCTTGGTACTGGGGATCGCGATTTTCTGTAATGGCGGTCAAGGTTTCTCGGAGTTTGGTGGTGATGGGGCGATCGGTGGGCAAGGTGTAGCTTTCTACCCGTTTGACCGGGGCAATTTTGGCTGCTGTGCCACACAAAAAGACCTCATCGGCAATCAACAACTCGGAGCGATCGATGGGCCGCTCGACCACGGGAATCCCTAAATTGCGGGCAATGGTGACGACACTATCCCGTGTGATTCCTTCCAAAATATCTTGCTCAAAACCCGGTGTGATCAGGGAGCCATTCCGCACGATGAACACGTTCATGCCAGAGGCTTCGCTGACTTTGCCCTGGGTATTCATCAAAATTGATTCGTCAAAGCCGGACTCGATCGCCTCGGTTTTGGCCAGGGACGAGGTGATGTAAGCGGCACTAATCTTGCCTCGTAGGGGTAGACTGCGGTCTTCCTGGCGATACCAGGAACTAATGCGGCAGGTGACGCCATCGGGGGAAAGATAATCCGCCATTTCGAGGCCGTAGATCAACAAATCTTTTTCGATGTTGTGCAAGCGGGGCGAGACTCCCAGCCCAGAGTTGTACACAAACGGGCGGATGTAGAACGATTTGGACGGGCGATTTTTTTGGACAAAATCAATAATAGTCGCCTGGATTTTGGCGGCGGGCATGTCGTACATCAACAATTTGGCGCTGGCACTCAGCCGTTGGCAGTGGCGATCGAGCCGGAAGAGTAGAACTTGTTCCGGATTTTGAGGATCGGGAATGCCACGCATCCCGCCAAAGGCTCCTGTACCGTAGTGCAACGCATGGGTGGCGATGGAAATTTTGGCCTCTTCAAAGGGTAGAAATTGATTTTGCAGGTACGCGATCGGCAGGAAATTTTCCATAACACAAATAGAAAGCTAAAGAATGGCGTGTGAGGTTAGCGGCATAGCTCCAAGCATGCCAACCGAAAATGTCAACGCTGGTTTAACAATTATCGTCGGGTTAAGGTGCTTTTGGTGTGGGATTTGGGATGTAAAGTGCAATGTTACATGGGGGAAGTGGGTTTCGCTGTGTTTTTATTAGGGCCGATCGCAGCGGGTCGGGTCAAGGTACGGTGGGGCCGTGTGGAGCTAAACCAGTGGCCGATCGCTCGTCAGTGGGACGGCGATAAACCTGGTAGCGTGGGAGAGGTGTGTGGGAGCGATCGCGGGGATGAAAGCAGTAAGAGCACGGGTTGAGAACATTTGGCAGGCGATACAAGCCCAATGGCAACAGCCGATGACCCAGGCGATCGCGACAATTTTGCTGGGCGGATTGCTGGTGCGGGGGCTGATTGCGGCGTGGTTGCCGCCCGGTTATGACGAAGCCTATTACTATCTCTATACCCGCAATTGGGCCTGGAGTTATTTTGACCATCCGGTGATGGTGGCGTTGACTACAGGGTTGGGGCCGTGGCTGACGGGGCACGTATCGGCGTTGACGATTCGCCTGGGGCCGTTGGTGTTGTATACCGGATCGTTGCTGAGTTTGGGGATAGCGGCGAGTCAACTGTTTTCGCGACAGGTGGCTCTGTACACGATCGCGATCGCCTCCCTCATTCCCATTTTTGGGGTCGGCTTTGGCGTGTTGACCTTGCCGGATAGCCCGCTGATTTTTTTCTGGTCAGTGGCCCTGGCAGTGGCGGTGCGGGAATTTTTTCGGGCCGAAGGGTATACCCCCAGTTATCGGTTAGCGGTGTTGGGGTTAATGGTGGGGTTGGCCTGTTTGAGCAAATATCACGGGCTGGCGTTGGGGTTTGGGCTGGTGGGGTTTTGTTTGACCAGTTCGCGGCATCGGGCGGCGTTGGTGTCACCCTGGATGGTGGTGGCTGCCGGGTTGTTTGGGTTGGCTGTAAGTCCGATTGTGGGGTGGAATCAACAGTATGACTGGCTTTCCTGGCGGTATCAGTCGGGGCGGGCGGTGCCCGATCGCGGCTACAGTGTGCTGGAACTGGTTGGCACCGTGTTGATTGGGATTGCCTACCTTTTCCCCAGTTTTGGGTTTCCGGTGTGGTGGGTGATTGGGCGGAGTCTGGGCAGTCAGTGGGGGCGATCGCCGACCTTTTTACTCGCAACCCGAAATCCAGCGTTGCCCGAAGCCCAGTTTCCTGTTGCGATACGGCTAATTCTTTGGTTGTCGTTGCCGTTGATTGTGGTGTTTACGGTGATGGGGGGCTATCGGCCCATTCTCCCCACCTGGCCCATGCCGGGATTTTGGGGCACAACGATTTTGCTGGGGGCGGCGGCGGCTTACTGGCACGGGCGATCGCCCAAAGGCGTGCGGCGCTGGCTTTGGGGGTCTGGGCTGGTGATTGGGACGGTGATTGCGATCGCGCTGTTGCATTTGAACCTGGGGACGTTGCAGCAATCTAGTCGGTTTAGTTGGTTTGGAGGCATTGTGCCTGCCAAGGATGATGCTTCCGTGCAGTTGTTGGGGCTGAAGCAAATCCGCCAAAGTTTTGCCCAATCTCCCGCGTTACAAGCGGCCCTCCAACGGGCTGATTTTGTGTTCACTAGCGAGATTTTTATGGCCGGACGGGTGGGGATGGCGATCGCGCCCCTCTCCCCCGTGCCCGTGACGACCTTTAGCGATGACTTGCGGGGGTTTGCCTTTTGGTCAACCGCTGACCAATGGGTGGGGCAAACGGGACTCTACCTCACGGATAGTCGCCTTGCCAGTATCGAACCCTATCGCGACTATTTTGCGGCAATTACCAAAATTGGTGAGATTCCCATTCAACGGGGCGGCGCGATCGTGGATTTGGTGCAAGTTTATGAATGCCGCAACCTCCTCAAACCCTATCCCCGCCCCTATGGTCGTTAGGTATGGCTACGCCAGGTTGGGCGTTTATTTCAGCAGAGCAAAGGTGCCGCTTTTGCCGTCGGGGTTGACTTTAACCTGAGCGACATAGAACTGCTTTTGCACGACTTCACCGTCGGGGGTAAAGGAGATTTCGCCAAGGGGGGTCTGGTAGGTGCCGCGCAAAATTTCCTGGTTCAACTCCGCTCGCAGCGTTTCCAGGGGCAGGGTTTGGAGGTCGCGTTTTTGTTTGAGCGATCGCAGGGCTTCGACAAACACCTGCACAGCCGTAAACCCCTGGGCGCTGAACTGGGGCGGAATTTGCCGATATTGCTGTTGGTAGGCTTCTCGAAAGGTTTTGTTTATGGGTGTGTTGACCTCTGGGCTGTAGGCTTGGGCGATCACGACGCCATCGCAATACACGCCACAACCGGGGAAGATATTGGGGGTGTTGAGGCCATTCCCGCTCACAATCAAGCCTTTGTAGCCGAGTTCTCGGAGTTGCCGTACCAGGTTTGCTCCATCCGAGGCCAAGCTGGAAATGACAACCAGATCGGGTTGCAGGTTGACGGCGGCTGTGACCTGGGTTTGAAAGTCGGTGTCTTTGGTCTGGAATTTTTGGACGGTGACGATCGCTAGTCCTTTGGCTTTGATGGCGGCTTGAAAAATCTCGGTTTCCGATTGGCTAAAGGCATCATCCTGGGCATAAAATACGGCGACTTTGGCGATCGCGGGCTTGAGCTTGAGGGCGGCACCGAGGGAATTGGGGGCTAGCACCGTGACCGGGGATGCAACCCGCGCAATGAAGGGGCCAATTTCGGGGACGCCCTTGGCGGTGTTGGTGGGGCCGATGACGGGAACTTTGGCCTGGTTGGCGATGGGCGCGGCACTAAAGGCTTGCTGAGAGGAGGATGGCCCAACAATCCCGACCACCTGATGTTGGGTAATGAGGGTCTGAAACGCATTGATCGCCCCGGCTTCGTCGCCCCCGGCATCTTGATAAATCAGCTTGAGGGGCACTCCGCCAATCCCGCCCTGGGCGTTGAAATAGGTTTCGGCAATTTTGGCTCCATTGACCGATTCTTGGCCTAAGAGGGCCAGGTTGCTGGTTTGGGCCAGGGCTACACCTACAGGCACCCCTGTCTGGTTGCCGTTTGCCGAGGGTTGGGCCTGGGTGCAGCCGCTCAGACTGATGCTACTTAGCAAGAGGACGGGCGCAAGGGGGCGGCACAAAAAATGGGCGATCGCACGGGACATAACACAGGGTTCGGTAAAATTTTTCGTGAAAATCTTTTCTATTGTGCGGTGTCCGCTGACCCAAATTCAGCGTGACTCATCAATTAAATCCACTAATCACCAGGCCAGGAGAGGCCGTTTGGCCGGGTGCGATCGCAACAGAGCCTGTTCGTGGTGTATCTTAGGGCTGAGGTTATGATGTGCCCCCTGCCCAGGAGAGAATTCCTGAAAATCGTAATAAAAATTAATGAGTCATGGTATGGTTTCGATTCCCGTTCTCCCGGACGATTTGGTCTGGATTGGGTAACAATTAAACGGTTATCCTGGTCTGCGTCCCCCACGCTTGTGTTGTCCGTATTCTGTTAGGAGGTTTCCGTTGTTTACCGAGCAGCCCGCCGCTCCCCCCCAACCCCCCGCTCAGATTGCTCCGGCTGAGGTCAAGGCCCAACCCACCACACCCCCGGCTCCATCCGTAGCCAATGTGGCCCCTCCAGAAGTGATGCCGGCCTCCGCTGCGCCTCCAGTTGAGCCTCCGAAGGCTAGCGCTGCTCCTGTTGCTCCGGCTCCAACGGCAGCTCCTGACGCGGTGCCTCCATCCCAGCCGATTCCCGTCCTCAAGCCAGCTGCAACCCCATTGCCAAAGCTGACCCCAAAAGTAGAGGCAACGACAGCTTCGAAAGCGGCGATCGCCCAACGACAGGCCGAGGTGGAAGCAATTTTGTTGAATTTGACGCGGAAATCCCACGCGGCGCAGAAAGAAAAAGCTGAGTTACAGGCTGCCACGGAAGCCGCAAAATACACGGAGGCGGGGGAGTTTGCGAAAGCGCGGCAGGCGGTGAACCAGCAGGCTCTGGCCGAGGCGATTCGAAAGTCTTTACTCCTCAATATTCAACAGCAAGAGCTAGCGAAAACGGGCCAAACTACTGCTCCGGTAGCTGGTGGGAGCACGGTGGCGGCTCCGGTGCGGGTTGGGGCACCCTCTGCCGTCGGGCGGATTGCGAGTCCAGAATCCTTTGGGAATGCCCGCTATTCCACGGCACCCCTCATGCCGTTCAACACAGCGGAACTGCGCGATCGCTTAAGTCGCCTAGTGGGCCGGGGCTTGTTGAATTACATTTATCCGCTGACGGTGCTCGCGCCTGTCACCTCCAACTTTGGTTGGCGGATTCATCCCATCAGTGGTGGTAATCGGTTTCATCGGGGGATTGACTTGGGCGCACCCTATGGCAGTCCTGTGGTGTCGGCAAAGGCCGGAGTCATTGAGGCTGCCGGAGAGATGGACGGCTATGGCTTGACGGTGGTTATTCGGCATAAAGATGGCCAACAAACGTTGTATGCCCACCTGTCTGGGATTTACGTTAAGCCGGGGGATGCGGTGCCCCAGGGGCAACTGATTGGGCTCGTCGGGAGTACGGGGAATTCCACTGGCCCCCACTTGCATTTTGAATTGCATGAATTAACAGCAGAAGGCTGGGTGGCCCTTGATCCGGCGGTGGTGTTAGACGCGGCGATCGCCTTTGCTAAAAATCCTCTTCCGCTGGCATCGGGTAAGCCCCAAGCCTTTAACCTCGCGGCCTCTGGCCTGTTGGATTTGAGCCTCCCCAGTCCGGCACTTGTTTCCCCGGTTGGTTCTGTGCCCCTTTTGTCCGGCTTGATCAATCCATCCCCCGCGACGGCTGCCGAGATGCTAATTCCGTTTACCGTGTTGCCAACGGCGCTACCAGAAATTGGCTGGATGGTTACGCCCGTGGTGGATACGTTGTTGGCGGATGAGTTGTTGGCCGATGAATTTGCGCGATCGCCGTTGGCGGACGAGGCTGCGCCCCTGCCCCCTGTGAGCTTTAGCCCGGTGGAGGCTTTGGCCGCACCAATGGCGACTTCCCCATCAGACTCGGTGGCCTTCAAGCCGATGGATGTGGCCATCACCACCCCTGCAACGCTGGAATTTGCGTCTACCCCCCTGGCGAAGCTCATTGCTTCTGTTACCCAACCTGGCTCCTTTCCTCTTGATGTGAAATTGCTGGAAACGGTACAAGGTATACGGAAACCGCAGGCCCCTACCGCCCGTGCAGTGACTTTCCCGCAATTCCCACCGCCACAAGTGAGCGATCGCCGCCTCGCCAAACCCCAGCCCAACCTATCCACCCAACGGAACTAACGCCGTGTTAAACCGCATTCCTATTTCTCTGGTGATTTTGCGTTTCTTGTTGGGGCCGCTACTCCTGTGGAATGCGTGGGATGGTCGAACTGATGCCTGGTTTATGACGGGCTTTCTCACCGGATTTTGGTCAGATGTGTTGGACGGTGTGATTGCCCGTCGGTTGCAGATCAGCACGGCCCAATTGCGGCAAGCCGATAGCGCGGCGGATGTGTTTTTTTATGGGTGTGTGTTTGCCAGTGCCTGGTTGACCCACGCTGACCAGATTGCAGCTTTTCGGATCCCGCTGCTGACTGTCGTGGTGGCCCAAGTGGTGTTGTATGGGCTGAACTGGTGGAAATTTGGCAAGGGGCCAAGTTACCACACCTATACGGCAAAGGCTTGGGGCATTGCTCTGTGTCTTGCGGTGATTGATCTATTTGCGTTTGACCATACCGGGCTAGCGCTGTGGATCGCGATCGCGGCGGCGTTACTCAACTCCATCGAAGAAATTGTAATGACGCTGATCCTCCCGGAATGGCGTTACGACGTACCTAGTTTGTGGCACGTCTTGCGATCGCCCGATTCGGCTCCCTAAGCTCCAAGGCTCTTGGCGGCTAACGGCAATTGTCTGTCACCGGACTTTGGGTTAAAGAGCGCAGCGCAATCCAACCCTGGCCTCCCTCCGGCAAACCCACTGCGGCCCACTCGCCCGTGCCATCATACCCATTGATAGTCACTGCCGTGCCAGAGGGAACAAACTGTTGTGCTGCGGCTGTGGTTGGCGCTTGGCGCACACTCACGGGCGACCCGGCGTAGGTATGAATCCGATAGCGGTTACTCAGGCATTGCCCTGGTATGTCTGCTTGGGCTTGGGTCGTCGCCACGTTCACAATGCGGTAATTGGGCATATCTGGATCTGGCATTGCACTGGTGCCAATCCGGTAATTGGGTGGGATGGCATAGGGCGAAGACCCATCCACCATCCGATCGCGAGGCGGCTCGGTCGGCATAACCACATAAGGGGAGATTGCCGCTGGTCTTTGAACCGTGGGCACAACCTCCAACGGGCGCGATTGCACCACCGGCACCACAACGGCATTGCGCGGCACCACAACTGTTCTAACCGGCACGACCGACACCGCAGGAGACGATTTTGGAACTGCAAGCGATGGCGCGATCGCCCCCAGCAAAGAAAGTCCAGAACAAAAGATCATTCCGGCGGTGCAAAAAAGAGCTTGTCTCATAGAATAGTTGGGATCGAGAAACTCCAACTTCAAGGGTGCCCATTCGCACCCTTTTTTATTGAGATCTAGTTTACGTTGTTTTGTGAAGTTGCGATCCAGGCTTAGCTTCATACACAATCAGCCAGTTGCCTTCGGGATCGTAGGCATCGACTTCCCGGCCATGAGATGCGAGTCGGATGGGAGCTTGGGGCGAGTGGCCTAGTTGGGTGAGGTGGGCGATCGCCGCATCCAAATCCTCGACTTCCAGACAAATGCCCAGGTGGTGGTGGCCGGGGGGCAGCGAAAGGGGCGGGGTTTTGGGGTGAAACAGGCCCAGGGTGAGGCCGGGGAGTTGAAATTCGGCGTAAATGCCGGGACTGAAGCGGGTGGGCTCTTGGTGCAAAAGTTGCTGGTAAAACTGCACCAGTGGATCGAACTGCTGAGTGGCGATCGCCAAAATTCCCCTGCGATAGTTCAACTGTCTGCCCTCCAATTCCGCTAGAGTGGTTTGCTTGCCGTATTGCAATTCGTTGACAAACGCCAGAAAATCCATGCCGTGTCTAGATAGCTGGGGTATTCTGAACTAATGTTTAAGCCGCGATAATTTTGGGATCACCATGAAACTGGCAGCAAGAGTTTCGCAGCTTTCGCCTTCTTTAACTCTGTCGATCAATGCCAAGGCGAAGGCTCTCAAAGCCGAGGGAAAAGATGTCTGCAACTTCAGTGTCGGCGAACCAGACTTTCCGACCCCGGCCCACATTCGCCAAGCCTGTGCCGCTGCGATCGAAGCGGGCAAAACTCGCTATGGCCCGGTTGCGGGGGAACCTGCCTTGCGGACTGCGATCGCCCACAAATTGCAAACGGAAAACGAACTGTGCTTTAGTGCCGACAATATTATTGTCACCAATGGCGGCAAACATTCCCTGTATAACCTGATGATGGCCTTGCTGGAACCGGGCGATGAAGTGATTATTCCAGCGCCTTATTGGGTGAGTTATCCCGAAATGGTGAAGTTGGCCGCTGGGGTGCCAGTGATTGTGCAAACCGACGAAGCCAACAGTTTCAAGATCACGCCAGAGCAGTTGCAGCAGGCCATTACGCCCAAAACGCGGTTGTTTGTGTTGAATTCGCCTTCGAACCCAACGGGGATGGTGTATACACCGGAGGAAATTCGGGCGATCGCCCAAGTGGTGGTGCAAAACGATTTGTACGTGGTTTCAGACGAAATCTACGAGAAGCTAGTATACGACGGGGCGACCCATCTCAGCATTGGGGCTGTCAGTCCTGCCGCATTTGAACGCACCATTGTCAGCAGTGGGTTTGCCAAAGCCTATGCCATGACGGGGTGGCGGGTAGGGTTTTTGGCTGGCCCAGTAGATTTGATTAAAGCGTGTTCCACCATTCAGGGGCACAGTACTTCTAATGTTTGTACGTTTGCCCAATACGGCGCGATCGCGGCCTACGAACAATCCCAAGCCTGTGTGGAAGAAATGCGATTAGCCTTTGCCCACCGTCGTCAGGTCATGCTCGATCGCCTGAATGAAATTCCTGGTATCAGTTGTGTCAAACCGAATGGCGCGTTTTACCTGTTCCCCAATATCCAAAAAACGGGGATGAAAACAATGGACTTTTGCGAAGCGTTGCTGGATGAATTTCAGGTGGTGACGGTGCCCAGTGTGGCGTTTGGGACAGAGGGCTTTATTCGCTTATCCTATGCGGCGGATCTTGCCACCATTGAAAAAGGGTTGGAACGGTTGGATAAATTTGTGCGATCGCGCCTCTAAGGTTTTGGCTGTGGCCCCATTGCGAACGAATGTTGCGCTGAATATTTCAGATTGTTGCAACCCTTGCCGTCCGGCCTTGCACCGTCAACACTTCGTTGTAAAGTTAAGGGCATTAGCTCTGTGAGTTAAATAACAACAAGGGAAAATACTCATGGTACAGCGTGGTTCTAAAGTTCGGATTCTCCGTAAAGAATCCTACTGGTATCAAGACGTTGGGACGGTTGCTTCCATCGACCAAAATCCCAACGTACGATATCCATGTGTTGTTCGTTTTGAAAAGGTGAACTACGCCGGGTTTAGCGGCAACGCCTCCGGCATTAATACAAACAACTTTGCAGTGGATGAGTTGCTTGAAGTTGAAGCCCCCGCGAAGAAAAAGGCTGCTAAGGCAGAAGCCTAGGCTGGTCTTGCGATCGCAGGAAACAACTGCAAACAACTTGAGTTCCGGTAGTTTGGCCCAGTTCTCGCGCTACACTCCAGATAATTGGCTGTGATGATTGCATAAAGAACCGTTGTGCCAGAATTACCAGAAGTTGAAACAGTCCGCCGAGGACTAAATCAAGTCACCCTTTATCAAACAATTACGGGTGGGGATGTGTTGCTAGACCGCACGATCGCCCACCCTTCTTCGCTGCCTGAGTTTTTAACTGGATTGCAAGGCACGGCGATCGCCCAATGGCACCGACGCGGTAAATACCTGCTGGCCGAGTTGATCCAGTTGCCCAGTCTGGCGACCCCCACCGATTCCCCCATTCCCGCCACCCCCCTCGCGACGACGGTGAAACGGGAAAACGCCGAATTTTTTGCCAACGTTGTGCGGGATAGCAGCAGTGCCAGCTACTGCACCCAGGTTCCTTTCCCAGCCATGACGCAGATTGCCGCCGGGTACCTGGGCGTACACTTACGCATGACTGGGCAACTGCTATGGACAACGCCAGAGAGCGTTTTGCCTAAACATACGCGGGTCAGGCTGTTGTTTGCCGGCGATCGCGAACTACGCTTTGTCGATCAACGCACCTTTGGGCAAATGTGGTGGGTACCACCAGGAATTCCCCCCGAAAGCATCATGACGGGTCTGCAAGCTTTGGGGCCAGAGCCGTTTGCCCCAGAATTTACCGCAGACTATTTATATGATTATTTGCACCACCGCCAGCGTCCCATCAAAAACGCCTTACTTGACCAAGCCGTTGTCGCCGGGGTGGGCAATATCTATGCTGACGAAGCTTTGTTTCTGAGTGGGATTCGCCCCCAAACCCTCTGTTCTAAGATCAGTCGATCGCGGATGCAGCAACTCCACGGCAACATTGTGCAAGTGTTGCAAACCAGCATCGAAGCCAAAGGCACGACCTTCAGTAGTTTTCGTAGCGTGGAAGGCACCAATGGCAACTACGGCGGGATTGCCTGGGTCTATGCTCGTGATGGTGATCCCTGCCGTACCTGTGGCACTCTGATTGAACGGTTAAAACTGGCAGGGCGATCGGCGCATTTTTGCCCCAGATGCCAGCGGTAAAGGTCGGCGGTAGAATAGCAAGTTGAAGTTCGGTGGAGCACATTGGGCAGGGCTATGCAATGGTGGAGAACAGGGGCGATCGCCCTAGGCACTGGGCTGAGCACAATGGTCGTGACCACTACGATCGCCATCGCCCAATCTGCTGCTGATTATCGACAACAGGGGCTAGATTTACGGAATCAGGGGCGTTACCCAGAGGCGATCGCGGCCTTGCAAAAAGCCGTTGACCTGGAACCCCAGAACTTGTCTGGGCGAGTGTTGTTGGGGTGGACGCAGCACAAAGCTGGCCAAGCCACCGCCGCTACCCAAACCCTAACCACGGCTTTGCACCAAAATCCGTTTGATGTGCCGACGCTGAATGCGCTGGGAATTGTGCATCTGGTGAATGGCCAACTGGAGTCTGCGATCGCGACCCATACCTGGGCGATGTTGCTGCAACCGAAGAATGAAATTGCGTATTACAACCTGAGTCTTGCCTTTGAGCAGATTCGGCAGTACGACTGGGCGATCGCTGCCGCTCAATCTGCGGCCCAACTTGAGCCAGACAATCCCCATCCGCCAGTGGCTGAGGCGATCGCCCACTGGGGCAACCAAAACCCAACCCAAGCCAAAGTGGCCTATCAACAGGCGCTGACCCTCGATTCCCGGTACGGAGATGCTGGTTTCTTGACCTATTTAGATGAAGCAGGGTTCAGTTCAGCCCAAATTCAAACTGCGCAGAAAGTCCTGCAAGCGTTGCGCTAATTGGCTTTCGGCCTCCACCCCGCGATCGTTGTGCCCGATCATTCACCGTTCCTTAACCCAGAGTTTGCTTCTTCTTCCCTGCCACCTACGCTTAGAAGGTGTTACACTGATTGCAAGAGATAAATATCGGTTGCAGCATTTGTTTTGAGCATTAACGCATTTTTACGTTTTTCCATTGACAGACTTCTCTCCGAAATTTCACTCTCCACATTTCTCGTTTATTTTGGAGACAACTATGTCAATTTACGTTGGTAACCTATCCTACGATGTTACTGAAGACGACCTGAAACACGTCTTTACAGAGTATGGATCGGTTAAACGTGTCCAACTCCCCACTGACCGCGAAACCGGTCGGAGCCGTGGATTTGGTTTTGTTGAGATGGGCGCAGACGCAGAAGAGTCGGCGGCGATCGAAGCACTGGATGGCGCTGAGTGGATGGGCCGCGACCTGAAAGTGAACAAAGCCAAGCCTCGCGAAAACCGCAGCGGAAACTCCTCTTTCGGGGGTGGTGGTAACCGCCGTAGCGGTAACTTCTCACGGAGTTACTAATCGCTTTGAACTGGGGTTGAGCGGCTCGTCTAGTTTTAGCCGAAGGCGAGCAACCCAGTGATAGCTAACCTTTTAGAAGTTCAGATCTGAATCAGATCTGAACTTTTTTTACATTTATGGGTTAACTGGTGGGTCTCAGCGTTTGGGCTGAGCATCGGGCATAATTGGCTAGCCCCTGCCGTGGGGAGAAGGCTTGAGCCAGTTGCGTCAGTGCCTAAGAGGCAAGACCATCTGGCGAACAACCGCTGCTGGCGATCGCTCCTTTTGCCGGGATACCACAATCCCCGAACGTAGACATCCAAAACCCCTGCGGCACCGTTTCTATTCAAAGCAGGGTTCACCGCTGTTTTAGTTGGCTATCTCTCAACCCAATCACGCTATGACTTCTTCTCCCCCTCCGTCTCGCCTGACTACCCTGGCCCGTCGCCAAGCCCCCCTGGCAGACACCGCCCACCAACTGGCCACCCTTGATCGAATTGAGCTAGCCAACCCAACCCAGGGCGATTTTGCCGCAACATTGGCCGCCCACCAGTGGGAACGGTTACACCCAGCCGCACTCGAAATTTTCCAAATCAATGTGGGGAAGTTGTGCAACATGACCTGCCGCCATTGCCATGTGGACGCTGGCCCCGATCGCCAGGAAGTGATGACCCGCGCGACGATGGAGGCGTGCTTACAAGCCCTGGATCAAACTACGGCCCACACCGTGGATTTAACCGGAGGCGCACCAGAACTGAACCCCAATTTTCGATATTTGGTGGATGCCTGCGTGGCCCGGGGCAAGCACGTCATTGATCGCTGCAATTTGACGGTTTTGCTCTTGCCTACCCTGGTCGATTTGCCAGCGTGGTTGGCTGAACGGGGTGTCGAAATTGTCTGCTCGTTGCCCCACTATCGCAAACGGAATACGGATAGCCAACGGGGGGAGGGCACGTTTGAGCAGTCGATCGCAGCCTTGCGGCGGTTGAATGGAGTGGGCTATGGCACGGGTGATCCGACGAAACGGTTGACGTTGGTGAGTAATCCAGTCGGGGCGTTTCTGGCAAGCGGCCAAACCAAACTGGAGCAGGAATGGAAAGCGGGATTAGCCCAAAATTTTGGAATTACCTTCGATCGCCTGATTACGCTAAATAATATGCCCATTTCTCGCTATCTGGAATGGCTGGAGGCGTCGGGCAATTTGCAGCACTATATGGAATTGTTGGTGAATTCGTTTAATCCAGGGACGATCGCTGGGTTGATGTGTCGTAATACTCTATCCATCTCGTGGGATGGCCGCTTATATGACTGCGACTTTAATCAAATGTTGGGGTTGGAAGCTGTGCCCGCCAATGGCCAGCCGATGACGATTCACGAGTTTAATGGGGCAGTCCTGGGCGATCGGGAAATTGTGACGGGGCGGCATTGTTTTGGGTGTACCGCCGGGGCCGGGAGTTCCTGTGGGGGGGCGATCGCCTGAACCCCACCTGGTGCTGTTGCTCCGGTCTTTGCTCTGTGATTACATCAGGTTGACGCTGTAATCACGGAGCATTTTGCGTAATTCCATGTTGTGCATTTCTTCTTGCCCAATCATCGAACGGCAATATTCTTCCAGATAAATCGAGGCATCGGCCACCACATCCAACAATTGCCGATACAGATCCAAGGCTGTTTTTTCGTGGTTTAAACTTTCTTGCAAAATGTCGCGAATATCGTGCTTGTGGGTTTCTTCCACCGGCGCAATGCGCAGGCTCGGGTGGCCTTCCAACCCGGTCAAGATTTCTCCCGCTTGCTGGGCGTGCAGCAACGATTCACTGGCTTGGGCTTTGAAAAAAGTCACGATGGGGATGCGGTTTGGGCCTGTCACCATTAACGAATAGTGGGTGTAGCGGACGACCCCAGCCAACTCATATTCCATGATGGCGTTGAGCAGGCTGACGGTCTTGTTCAGGTTCAATTCTTTCATAGAGAAGTTTTACGTGGAAAACGGACTTTGGGGAAGAAGCTAATTCGGCCAGAAAGGCTCTGAAAATAAATCCCCCCAATTGTAATGATAAAGAGGCTGTAGGCGATCGCTTGTACCTGATACAACCGCTGGGTGTAGCCAAAGAGCGCACTGAGCAGCAGACCCGGCAGGCGATCGTCGGGCAACACCCGACTCAGGTTCCACACTTGCGGCCCCAGAATGCAGGAATGGACTTTGGTGAAATGCTCGTAGTAAATACAAAGGGATTCTGCTGCCCGATTTTGGCTGGCTAACGTCGCAACAACGGTATCAAAGTGCCCCAAGGCCGTGACCACCAATCCCGCGACAACCAGGAGCAGCAAAACCCCCATCACCTGGAAAAATACCTTGAGATTGAGCTTGATCCCCCACTTGAACAGCAAGACCCCAATGAGGGCAGCGGTGGTCAACCCAGCCAAGGCTCCCAGAGCTGGGACAAAGCCTTGCTGAAATTTCGCCAGAATGAAGACGACCGTTTCAAAACCTTCCCGCAAGACCGCAAAGAAGATGAGGGAAAAGACTCCCCCGGCGGCTCCCTGCTGAAAGGCTTGGTGGACGGCTCCTTCGACGTTGCTTTTCATGAAGCGGGCTTGGTGGGTCATCCAAATCAGCATCCAACTGAGGAGGGCGATCGCCATCACGCTAAACAATCCTTCGAGCAGGGGTTCGGCCACCGGGCTTGCGGCCCCCAACCATTGCACCAACCCGCCGAACAACAGCCCAACCAGCGTACTCACTCCCAGCCCGGCCAACACCCCCAGATAGACCCATCGATTGAGCCGGGTGTATTGAGCTTTTTTCAGGCAGGCGAGCACGATCCCGACGACGAGGGCGGCTTCTACGCCTTCCCGCAGGGTAATGACAAAGGTGGGTAAAACACTAGTGAAATCCATTGGTACGCGCTGAAAAGTGGACGGAAGCGGAAGAATAAATTCCCCAGGATTAGCCGCCAACTCCTGGTCGTGCAAGGGCGGAAAGGGGGCTGTCTAAGCTGCGTTCGCTCACGAAGCAGTGGCTTTTAAGACTGGGGCACTGCTCATTTCCAGTTGCTTGACCTTGGCGGCGACTTCATCTGCCGAGAGGACGGGGGTTGCAGGTGGAATGGGCGCTGGCCACGCTCGCCGCAAGGCAGTGAAGGTTTCCTTGAGTTGCTGGGCGGCAGCCGCGTCGGCAGTTTGGATGGCGGGTTCAATGCTGTTCAAGAGCGTGTCTTGGGCATAGGTCACGAAGCCCCGCGAGTCTTGATATTCGATCGCCTCTTTGATTTTGCCATTGGCGATCGCGGCGGTGTATTCCGCTGAGGCCGTTTCGAGTAAGCCATTCATCACCTGCAAGACAAAGGCGGGGGCTTGGCGCTGGGCTGCGGGTAAAACCGCGATCGCCCCATCAATTTTTTGCATAGCGGCTTCAAACTTGGCGGCAATTTGCGGATCCTTGGGTTTGGACTTGACTAACTCTTGCACGGCCAGCAAGTCTGCTTTGAACTCTGGTACCGATCGCTCTTGGAACTGCTCTTCTAAATCGACATAAATTTCCTCAACGGGGTGCCCCAAGTGGGGATCGGCTTGTTGGGGTTGTTCCAGGGCCAAGAGTTCTTGGGCGACCAACATGTGCCCTTTCATCAGACCGAGCTTGGTCATATAGTCCACATCTTTGGCTTCGCCAGTCAGTTCAATTTCTTCTACCGTCACCCAAGCTTGAATTTGCTCAAATTGGGCTTGGGACAAGACATTTTTGCTGACCAGATCCGCTGGACTGCCATAGGGGCGGCTGGCCTGGATTTTGTGGGATAGGGCCGGCACGCCCAGGGCCGCTTCGAGTTTATCCAGTTCCGACAAAATTGCGGTGTTGATGTTGATGGGTTGTTTGGGACTGCTGCTGCTAGTGGCCGCAGAGGGGGCCGAGGTGGTGGGACTGGGCGGACTGCTACAGGCTTTGATGCTAATAATCAAGCCCGCGATCGCAATTACAGTCACGACATAGCGAAAAATTCGCCCGAAAAGTCTCATCACCACTAGCTTCCTTCCTAAAAAATTAAGTACAAAAAATTAAGTACGAATCAGCTCAACGCGAACAATCTAACCCCGCAGCCCACAGCAGCACACTCTAACACCTGCGGACAAACTGGGCTGGCTAGAGTCGCCATTGCTCCCACGAATCCATCGGTGCCCCAGCGTGCAAGCTCAATGAGCGGGGTTGTGGAATTACTCCTGCAAAATCATCCTGCTACATCTGATAATTACTGTCAATAAAATCGCCAATATTTTTCAATAGTTCGAGCTTCAAGCGTTCGGGTTTGCCTTAGCTCTCGGTGGGGATGACCTCGAACAGGCCCATGCACCCGGCTTCTGCGATCGCGTCTTGGTGGGGATGAAACATATACTTGCCGGGATAGGGGTAGGCAAACTCCAGGATGTGCCGTTCGGCCATGCCCATCGTGACGACATCGGTTTCGTAGCTGGGCTGGAGGGTCATTCCGGTAGGAAACACATGGAAGAAGTTCGCATGGAGATGAAACGTGAGCGCTGGATCGTATTCAACGGCATTGAGCAAATACAGGCGAATGGGTTGGTTTTGATAGATCCGAATGGGATGGTCTTTGTAGTAATTGGGAATGCCGTTAAAGGCATATAGCTCATTGCGTTGGTCGTCGTTGATGTCGTAGCCATCCATCACGAGGACGAGTTCATCCGCTGGCGATCGCCCTGCCTTGGGATCAATGATGAACATGCCGTGCAAGCCTTTGCTGACGTGGCGGGTCACGGGGGGGATATGACAGTGATAGAGGTGCACGCCGTAAGGCTTGGCATCAAATTCGTAGATAAACGCTTTGCCATTGCTAACTGGTCGCACGCCATCGACAGCGGCAGGATGCACCCCGTGAAAATGCATGGTGTGGGCGTGGCCGCCATTGTTGAGAAAAAGGACTCGGACGCGATCGCCCTCGGTAGCCCGTAAGGTTGGCCCCGGTACCCGCCCGTTGTAGTTCCAGGTGATGTAGGAGACGGCGCTGTTGAGTTGAATGGAGGTGGAATCAGCGGTGATTTGAAACTCTCGCACGGTGCGGCCATTTTCTTGTTTCACCGTGCCATAGTCGAACTCGCGCAACACCTGCATAGGGTTGACGTTGTTCCCATAGGTTGGGGTATCGGTTTCTGGGTCTGGAATGCGAACCGCGCGGGCGATCGCCTGTTGGCGCAACCATTGGCAACCGCCCAACCCGCCGACTGTGGCCAGTCCCCCCAACCCAACTTGCAAAACTTGTCGCCGACTCCAACGCTGAGACGGTTTGGCGTTCCACTCTGCCATCGATTCCCAAGCCCTCCACTTTAGCATTTAAGGTTATAGCATTCTTGAGGGGGCCTATTGCTAGCAGTTCTCATTTTTGCCTGGGTACAGGGGCAACAGGGCTGGCGGTGCACCCTGCCCGGAACTAGGGAAAAGTTGGGTGATGGGTAAAAGTTATCTTATGATACGACTGCTCTGGAATTGCTGCTTCTTATGTCGATAGCCTCATCAAAGCGTGGTTTGCCCTGGTTCCAGATCGGGCTGTTGGGTCTGCTGGTGGTGTCTTTGGCCCTGCGCTTTTGGGGGTTGGGGCGGTTCAATACGCTGGTGTTTGATGAGGTGTACTACGCTAAGTTCGCCCATAAGTATTTGACGCAAACACCGTTTTTTGATGGTCATCCCCCATTGAGTAAGTACATTATTGCGGGGGGGATGTGGCTGGGCGATCGCCTGCCCTTTGGCCAGATGCAGAAAAATGGTTTGACCGGGGGCTTGTATGCGCCGTGGACTTATCGCTGGGTCAATGCTTTGACAGGCTCGTTCCTTCCATTGGCGATCGCCGGGTTGGCCTATCAACTCACGGGCTGGCGCACCTATGGCCTGATTGCAGGATTGTTTGCGGCGCTGGATGGGTTGTTTTTGGTGGAATCGCGCTATGCCCTCAACAACGTGTATTTGGTGTTGTTTGCGTTGGTGGGCTGGTTGTGTCTGTTGCAGGGGCTCAGGCACCTCGAAGGGCGATCGCACCCGGTTTGGTTGACCCTGGCGGGGATTGGCTTTGGGGCTTCTGCGTCGATTAAGTGGAATGGGCTCTGGTTTTTGCTGGGGGTTTATGGGGTGTGGGGCTGTGCCCACGGCATTCACTGGTTTCAGCACTGGACGGCCAAAGCGGCAAATTCCACGGTTCAAACCTCCCCTGCGTCGGGCGATTTGGGGGCAGCCCTTGATCGGTTCTGGGCAAGTCCCCTCCAAGGGTTTTGGCGGGTGAGTTGGCGGCAAATGCTGTTTTACCTGGGGGTGGTGCCTTTCCTCACCTATTTTGTTGAGTGGATTCCCCACCTTTTGCTCAATGCGAAATACGGGCTGTGGGGCGACTTTTGGGCGATGCAACAGGAGATTTTGGCCTATCACGAGCGGGTGGGGAATGGGGCTAATGTCCATCCCTATTGTTCGCCTTGGTATAGCTGGCTGGTGATGTGGCGGCCTGTGGCTTACTTTTACCAAGTGGCCGGGCGGGGTGATCCCATCCCGACGGAGCGATCGCTCCCTGTCACCTCTGCTGACCCCGTAGTTTATGATGTCCACGCGATGGGGAATCCGTTTTTGTGGTGGTTCTCGACGATCGCGATCGCCCTGGTTTTGACGGTTGTGCTGGGCTTGGCGGTTGTCTATGTCATCGAAGGGTGGCGGTTCCAAACGCGGCAACGGCAGATCATGACGCAGACGGTGGCGAAACTTGGGTTGATGCCAAATGAACGGTGGTTGCTTTTGTTTTTGGCGGTCAATTATTTAGCCAACTTGGTGCCGTGGATGCGGGTCAGTCGGTGCATTTTTATTTATCACTACATGGGCTCCCTTGTGTTCGCCTCAATGGGGTTGGCCTGGTTGGTCGATCGCTGGCTGCACAGTCGGTTGGCCCTGGCGCGAGAAGTGGCGATCGCCGTCATTTTGGTCGCTGTGATCGCGTTTGTGTTTTGGTGGCCGATTTATGTGGGGTGGCCCCTATCCCTCAACAACTATTGCTGGTGGGGGACAAACTATTGCGTGAATGAGTTTCAACTGCGCATGTGGCTGCGATCGTGGATTTAACCCCGCGATCGCAGCCTTATTTAATTTGGGCTTTCTGGTCAGACTCTGCGCCTTACCTGCACCTTAAAAGCCCATTGCCTTGGCCACAGCATCGAGTTCCGGTGGAATGCCCTGCTTCAGCGGGTTGTCACTATGTTTGATTGCGCTGTCGGGGTCTTTCAGGCCATTCCCGGTCAAGACACACACCACCGTGGCCCCCGTTGGCACTTGATCTTTCACTTTTAGCAACCCGGCCACTGAGGCGGCACTGGCTGGTTCGCAGAAAATTCCTTCTTGGGAAGCGAGTAAGCGATAGGCCGCAATAATTTCATCATCGGTGACAGCGGCAAAGTTGCCCTGGCTGGCGTCCTTCGCAGCGATCGCCTTCTCCCAGTTCGCTGGATTGCCGATGCGAATGGCGGTGGCTAGGGTTTCGGGATGCTCGACGGGTTGCCCAGCAATAAATGGTGCGGCACCGGCAGCCTGAAAACCCATCATCTGGGGCAGTTTGGAACACCGTTGTTCTTGGTGATATTGACAGAAACCCATCCAATAGGCGCTGATATTCCCCGCATTGCCCACGGGGATACAGAGCCAGTCTGGCGCATCGCCCAAGACATCCACCACTTCAAACGCCGCAGTTTTTTGGCCCTCGAGCCGATAGGGGTTCACCGAATTCACTAACGTCACGGGATGGGTTTCGGACATATCCCGCACGATTTTCAACGCCTGGTCAAAGTTGCCCTGAATCGCCAAGACTTCGGCCCCATAGACCAACGCTTGGGCCAATTTCCCCAACGCCACATAGCCATCTGGAATGAGGACAAAGGCCCGTAGCCCACCCCGGCGGGCATAGGCAGCGGCAGCGGCGGAGGTGTTGCCCGTGCTGGCGCAGATCACGGCTTTGGCCCCGGCTTCTTTGGCTTTGGAGATGGCCATTGTCATCCCCCGGTCTTTGAAGCTGCCTGTGGGGTTGAGGCCGTCGTATTTTACGTAAACCTGGACTTGGCGACCGATTTCTGCCGCGATCGCCGGGACGGGGATCAGCGGAGTATTACCTTCGTGCAAGGTGACAACCGGCGTAGCATCGGACACAGGCAGAAACGGACGGTAGGCTTCAATTAACCCAGGCCAGCCGTTTGCCCGTTGAATCAGACCGGATGAAGATTGGGAACTTGTGAACAATGTAGAGGTCACTGGAATTTCAGGTGCGATCGCGATAATGTGAACGTTGGAAATTTTGGGTAGATCTCAAGTTTACCCCGATCGAGGCTTACACCAGGCTTTCCTACGGACAAGGGGTAACAACCAGCTATGAAACCTCCACACTTGGGAGTTATCTTTTTGTAAAGTTTGGGTTAATATGAGCCTGTGGTGTTAGTGAGTACAAATTACTAATTACTGAATATGTTGATGACTGATACTTCTTCAATCGCGCCAACGCTAGCTCCAGATGCTCAGTTGAGCCCCGTTGGCAATTCAGTTGAAACCGAGCGCCAAGAGCGTTTGATCAAATCCCTGAAGGCTCAATACACAGCCGATCAGCAAAGCAAGTTTCTAGATTTACAGGCTGAGGCAGAATCCCTGCTCCAACAGCTCCATGCCATCAAACGGCAGCGGGAAACTGTGGCTCCCCGTGAATTAGTCGAGGCTGGAGTCCGCTAATCGGTTTTGCAGGCCGGAGGGCGGCGATTCGGTTAGGAGGGATCTCTGCTAACTCCGGGATCGAGGCGGCGGGCCTGTGAGGATTGCTCAAACTGGCAACTTTTTCGTGACAGCGAAACTGGGCCTGAAAAGAGCGACTTCAGCAGTTAGGCTAAATTGCGGCTGACACGGCTGGCTCAAGGCAATAGCTGAACGGTTGCTATGGCCAAACCTAGCTCTCCGTGCTGGTTGAGCCTACTTGTTCCAACGCTTGGCTATCCCGTGGCCATTTATCCATCATCGCAACTTTTGTTGTTCAATTCCCTGACCTGGAGGCCGAGTGAGGTTGGGGCAGCGAGAGAGCTGGCGCTGCTCCCTGGGAGCTGAATGAGATTGCCCCTTGGCGGATGACGATGGATGGAAATGGCTGGAAATTCCAAGCAACGCTTATACTGAGCATGGGTTTTTATCCGTGTTCGGTGCTATGCGTTCTTATTGGTCTGATCCTTATTTGTGGCTGCATCTGGCTGGTTTGGCCGTCTTACCCCTGTGGCTAGAGGTAGGTCTATTAGGGCTAGCCGTTGGTGACCCTGTGTTGCCGGTGTGGCTGGAGTTGGGGCTGGTTGGTAGTGTCGGAATTTTGCCAATCTTGTGGATGCAATTGCAGCGGCCCTTCTGTATTTTCAGTTTGGTGGCTGTTGTGGTGAAGCCGACCCAACTCACCGCAGACCAACGTAAGCTTTTGACGTTATTTAAATCGGGGCGTACCCAAGTCCTGGCGATCGCCACTGCGGTGTTGATGGCGATTGTCCTGCGACAGCTTTATGTCTATGCCCCGATCGCGACAGAGATCACGCCATTCAACTTTGAATCTCGCTGGTTGGGGTTACTCGTGGCGGCGGTCGCTTTTCTTTTCGCCAACTTGTTTATCCAGGTGCCAGTGAGTGTCTTGAGCGTACTCCTGACCAGTGACACGGCCTTTGCGGCTACGGTTCCCTATCCCCCCGACCAGGTGCGCCCGAACTTCACGCTGCTGGGCCTACCGTTGAACCAAATTTTGCCGCCTATTCAGATTGAAGCTCCACCCCAGGTGGCCCCCGTTGCCCCAGCGCCTGTTGCTGATGCAGCGGCCTCCCTGAGTGAGGATCCTTGGGCAGAGGCGGAAGCTGAACCCGAATCGCCTGTGGCGGTACCGGAAGGGGAAGGCCCATTGGCTGCGGCTCCGGCTGGCTCTTCCGAGGCGATGCCCGATCGCGCTGGGGGCCTGACAACCGATTCTACGAGTGTTTCCGAATCGCCAGAGGAGCCTGAAACGGTAGCGCAACCAGCCGTTCCCTCGGCAGCGGAAGATGAAGCGGTGATGGTGGTTCGTCCAGAGGCCGAAACGGTTGATGTGGTGATTGATGTGGCGATCGCGCCGGAGACAACGGCGACTAACCAGGCCAATCCAGACCAGGCCAATCCAGACCAGGCTGACCTAGACCCAGCGAAGGCAGACCAAACCGACGGCCCTGGGGCGATCGGGGTGGAACCTGGGCCAATAGAACCAGTCGAAGAACTGGATACTGCCGAAATCTCGGAGGCTGGGAGCCACGATAAAACAGACGATAGCAGTTCCGCCTAACCCAGGCACCGCCGACCCTTCCAGGGCTGGCTCAGTGATCGCCGCCCCTTCTGCCCCTCCTTGTTTCTGGTGCCCAAGCTTCGTTTCTGTGGCAACTCGCTTATGACGATTTTTTGTAGCAACGGCCATGCTAATTCTACTGATAGCCGCTTTTGTCGGCTGTGTGGGGAGGCGCTGTCGGTACCTGTTGCGGCTGGCGAGTTGTTGGGCTGGCGCTATCGGATTGTTGCCGAATTGGGGCACGGGGGCTTTGGGCGTACCTATCTTGCTGCCGATACAAATCGGTTTGATGAACATTGCGTTTTGAAGGAATTAGCGCCCCAGGTCGATAGCGACAGTGCTTTGCAAAAAGCCCAGGAACTTTTTGCGCGGGAAGCTGGCATTCTCTACAAACTTCAGCACGCTCAGATTCCGAGTTTTCGAGAAATGTTTCGGGCCACCTGGCAAGGTCACGATGGTTTATTCCTGGTGCAAGATTATGTTGAGGGGGATAACTATTACGATTTGCTCAAGCAGCGCCAGCGCCAGGGAAAAACGTTTGCTGAAGCGGAAGTGGTGCAACTGCTGCAACAGTTATTGCCTGTGCTGGACTACATCCATTGTGCGGGGGTGATTCATCGCGATATTTCGCCGGATAACTTGATTCGGCGATCGCAGGATGAGTTGCCCGTGCTGATTGACTTTGGTGGGGTCAAGCAAATGGCGGCGCGGGTGTTGTCGTCGGGGGAGATTGCACCCCTTCCTCCAGGGACGGAATCGAATGTTACGCGGTTGGGGAAAGTGGGCTATGCCCCGGCGGAACAGTTGGAACAGGGGGAAGTGTATCCCCACAGTGATTTGTATGCCCTGGCCGTCACGATCTTAGTGCTGGTGACGGGGAAAGAACCCCAAGAGTTATTTGGCGGAGCGAAGGCGGGCGATCGCCGTGCGTGGCAGCATCAGATTCAGTTGCCTGCGGCGTTGATAGCAGTGTTGAACCGGATGCTGGATCCCTACCCCACTAAGCGGTATCAGTCGGCTCAGGCGGTGCTGCAAGCCCTGGCTACGGTCTATACTCCCGCTAGCCCTGGGCCTGGGGCCGCCAAGGTTGGCCCAGTTGCCCCGCCGCTTTCACCGAAGGTTGCCGCGCCATTAGCGTCTCCGCCCTCTGCGGCAGCGACCATCGCCATTGCCCGCAAAGCCGTCACCAATCCTGGGACTCAGGCCCTGGCCCCAGCCTCTCCGGCGGTGCCCCGGCGATCGCGCCCACCCGGACGTAGCCGCGCGATCGCCATGCTGTTGCTGTTGCTGAGTATGGCGGCTGGGGGTTGGTGGCTGGGGGTGGTCTGGTTGGGGCCAGCCTTGAAAGATAAACTCCCGGAGATCATTAAATCCTCTGGGGCCGGAGGGGACACGCCACCGGCTTCGACGAAGGACACCTTTTCGCCAGCGGAACAGGCCCGCAAAGCCCAGATCGCCGATCGCCAGAAAGCCCTGCAACTTGACAATGGGTTTTTGGTGCGGCTGGTGAATGAAGGCTTTTATACCCAGCATCCCAACCTCAAGGGGCGCAAGCTCAAAACCACCGCTGCCGATGCCCAACTACGCCAAGCCTGGGATGAGTTGGCCCTGGAAACCCTCGATCGCCTGGAAGGGTTGAGTCCTGCTGTGCGTCAGCGGTTGGGTCGCTATTCGATGGCGGATGTACGCGATCGCCAAAACGCCATTCGCCAACTTAACCTGAGCAGCAACGCCTTGAACGATTTGACGGATGCAAGTTTTTTTCGGGTTTTTCCAGAGCAACCCCAGGGAGACAATCTCCTCGATCGCGCTATTGGGCAGGTGTGGCAGGGTATGGCCGACGATCGCCTCAAAGCCCTCCAAACGGGCCAAACCTGGCAGCGGGTAGAGTTCTCGGCGGGGAATTTTAGCCAGCGCCTCAGTGGCAATCTCAAACCGGGGGAGGGCCACGCCTATGTCGCGAATTTGGGCCGGAACCAAACCCTCAAGTTGCAACTGCAAGTCCCTGATCAGACGACTTCCCTCTCGTTGTATCCTCCCACCAGCAAAAATCCGGCGTTACTGGCCGATTCTCGCACAACCACCTGGACAGGGACTTTACCAGAATCGGGGTTTTACGAAATTGTGTTAGTGGCTGATGGGGCGAACCCGGTGGACTATACCCTGGATTTGGCGGTGGCAGAAACGGTTAGCCTGAGCGATCGCGGGGGGCTGGGGCAATATCCTTGAGCGCTGCTGTTCCGGTTAATCTGGCTTCGTTTTTCGTGCCGATTGAGATGCCTGCCCCGCGATCGCTGGCTTGACGGCCTTGATCCTCAAACGTTATTTATTGAAGAGAAATTTGTCTACCAAAGGGCGGTTTGGGGTGAGGGTCGGTGTATGGAAACGATGGGTTGGATTGAACTGTATACGCTGCACGCACAAGCGGACACGGGCGATCGCAACGGGTGCAGCCAAGCTCGTTCCCCCTTTGTTCCCCTTGTGATCAGTGCTTCGGTGCTGCTGCACCTCCCCAGCCTCACGACCCAAATTGCGCCAACCTTTGCCGATGGTGCCCCCTTGCAGGTGGGTAGCCGGGGGCCTGGAGTCTGGGCGGTGCAAACGCGGCTGAACGATTGGGGCTTTCCCCTAAATCCCGCCAATTCCCTGCGAATTGACGGAACTTTTGGCCCCCAAACCAGGTTGGCTGTGTTGGAATTTCAGGGCTATCGGCAGTTGCATCGGGATGGCATCGTGGGGCCGGTCACTTCCCAAGCCTTGTTCACGCCCCGTTCTATCCCAGACGCTGCTTTTACAACTTTGCAGATGGGGAGTCGGGGCCGCGCCGTGAGCAAATTGCAAACCCAGTTGCGCGACTGGGGGTTTCCTTTGGAGCCCGATCGCGAATTGCTGGTGGATGGTCGCTTTGGCCCCCAAACCCAACGGGCTGTGATTCAGTTTCAGCAATACAAGGGCTTGCAACCCGATGGCCTTGTTGGCCCAGAAACCGCTGCGGCGCTGAATACCCAACGAGGCCCTGCCTAAGGGTTTGTAGGCACAGCCCCCAGGGGAATCCAAAGCGAACAGTTTTCGTTTCAGGCCAACAGCATTCCGGGGTTAGAAATTGCGATCGCTGGCCCAATCGCGGAGTTGTTTGTTTTTACGCCCCATTAACTCACCCAACTTTTGGCGTTGTTGGGGGTTCAGCACAGTACGAATGGCCAGCATACTGTCTAACCGCGTGTTGGCCAGTTTTTGGCGTAGGGTTTGAACTTGGGTAAATTTTTGGCGAATTTGGTCGGCTGATGCGTTGGTGGTCATCAGTTGCCGTAACTCTTGGCTGGCTTGTTGCAGGGCTTGCCGTTCTTGGTTGAGTTGGCTTTGGTATTGTTGGCGGATGGCCTGAATTTGGCGCATCTGGTTGGCATTGAGATTTAGCTCGCGGAGCCATTGTGCTTCGTCGGGCCGCGGGCGAGAGGGGGCTTGGGCGAGTTGCAGGGACGATCGCGAGCCTCCCAGAGGCATTTGATTTGCCTGGGCGATCGCTGTGCTCATGGCCCCGGCACTACTTATGACAACAAAGACGGCTGCGATCGCAGACACGGGCTGAGCAAACATGAAGAACACTCCTATCAAAGCACTAGCGTCAAAATATGGTGGATGGTTCGTTGCCACGGAAAGGGCTGGGCGCTGCGCCTGGGCCAATCAGTTGGAACCGCAGTTGTACCTCAGTTCATGGTTGAATTGCCTGGGGCCGCGTCGGGTTGGGTAAAGAGTTCGTCTGCGTAGACAACGGGTTGTTCGGCAACGGGATCTTGCCACGTACTCTCGATAAAGGTTTCGAGTTCAGCGAGTTCGGCGGCACTGAGTTCGGCGGTGGGCTGGGGCTGGGGCCGCAAGGTTTGATAGCCGATCGCCGTGACGACGAGACTAGCGGCGATCGCCCCCGGTAGCACCCACCCCCGGCGGCGTTTCGTCAACTGGCGGACAGTGTGGGGGGCAATGGTGGGAATTTCTTGGGGGGTCGTGGCGATCGCGGCCAGCAATTGCTCCTCCAGCGCGGGGTCGGATGGGGGAACGGGGGGGCGGTGGGCTTTGAGAAACGCCGCTAAACGCAAATCATCTTCAGGCAACGGCCTCATAATTGGATTCCTTGTCGTTCTAGATACTTACGCATTGCTGCACGGGCATGAAACAAGCGAGATTTAACGGTGCCGAGGGGAATGGTTAAAATTTCTGCAATTTCTTTTTGGGGAACTTCTTCTAAATCGTGTAACACCAAAACTGTACGATGCTCAAAACTCAATTCGCGTAAGCCCCGTTGCACTAAATCTTGATAATGCAAATGCAGTACATCGGGCGATTCTTGGCGGGTGGGGGCATGGGTCGTGAGGTTTTGGAATTGGGTGCGGCCTCGGGCGGCGGCTTGCCGTTGGTCAGAAGCCACATTCCACGCAATCCGATAGAGCCAGGTGGAAAATTGCGCTGATTGCCGAAATTTGGGTAACCCTTTCCAGGCCCGCAAAAAGACATCTTGCACCAGGTCATCAATTGCAGAGGCATCACACAGTTGAAATAGGATCGCTCTGACGCGGGCTTGGTGCCGCCGATAAAGGGCTTGGAAACTCTGGTGGTCTCCCTGGAGACTCCGTTGCACCAAAAAGCTATCGCGCTCAGAGTGGCTTTCGTTTGATGAAGTTGGCAAAACGAGCACCTGCAAGCGGTTCCTCCTCGAACGCCGGGACATAAGTTTAGACCCGCGATCGCGGAGGAAGGTTCATCTCTAGAACACTCTACTGGGCTTTGGCTTAGAAAATACCATGCCACAATGAGAATTCAGTGAGTGCATGCCCCAAGCTGTTATCTGGCGCAGTTTTGAACCGCTGTAAAAAGGCAAACTGTAACGCAGGCGCTGGCGTGAATACCTCGCCTCAGCCCGGTGACAGAATTCGCGATCGCTACGAGATTTTAGAACGCCTGGGCCATGAGAACGGGGGCACAGACACGTTTTTGGGCCGGCTTGACCGAGATTGAGCAACACTGGCTGGCGGCTGAGATCAACGCTTTTTTAGCTCAAATCCAATCTTAACGCGCAGTCAAATATGTCAGAAAACTCAGGTCGTTGCCTGGTTTGACTGTTGCATAAAGCTTGATTTTCTGTACTCGTTGATAAGCTACTACCTAAACGGAAATTGTGGTTATCAATCAATTTTTTGAGTTGATAATGGAGCTGAAAATTGAAAATTTATAGGCGACTTGCTTGGCGACTCACTCCAATTGATTGGAGGAAATCATGCCAAGGCTGGGCTAGTATATGAGGATGCTTTCGACTGATATGGGGGGAAGCATCACCATACATCAAATCGTTCGTTCCTGATAAAAGAATTCCGCATTGCTCAGCTTGGCAAAGATAATCGTGGGGATCAAAATAATAAACTCCTGGCCTAACTAGCGATAGATAGATATCTGTTAGTCCCTGGCGATCGCGCTTAGAAATTGTTGCTGCCGTGGTACATGAACTTAGATTCCCTTTCTGTAAAATCTCAAGAGGAAATAAAACATCTTCTTCGCACGTTTTGGGAATATCATCAACCAAAATAATAGCTGAATTCTTATTTTTGACTAACGCAATAATTTGCTCAAGCTTATCTTTGAATGTACCAAGTTGTTGACGGTTATATGCTCTTGGTAACTTGCCTGGTAATGCGTTCCAATCCCGTGACCAAGAAAAAACAATAAAATCTTCAGGTCTCAAGTTCGCTTGGAAAAAATCAAGATATTTTTGAAACCCATTTTCCATGCAAGAGGGTTGAGTTCCACAGGTATTGATCCCTCTAAAGGCAAAGATAAGTCCCCATTCGCTCAAAACTTTTGCTTTGAAGTTAGGGAAAGATTTGAGTGCCTCGCTGATACTAGGAAAATGATTGGTCGCATGGCTATCTCCAATCACATAAATTGTTCGTTTACTTTTATCTGTTTGTTGGAGGCAGTCTTCAAACGCTGTATTTATATTTTTGGGCAGATGACAATAAATATCTTTATGCAAGATTCCTGGATCTTCATATCGTGACTTTATACCCAGGAGCTGACTTGAAGAATTTGTATTTTGTAAAGATGCGATTAGAAAAACGCTAATTATGAAAGCTCCACTGATTATACTGCCAAGGCCATAGCTAATTGTTTTCCAGTGGCTTGGAGCCCAAGTGGCACGTCGTAAAGGTGATTCAAAATAGCGATAGGATAACCAGGCTAATAAGAAGATTAAAGCAATTTGAAAGGGGAAAGACCACCAGTGTAAGCCAATTGTCCAGCGGCTAATTGATAAAATTCCCCAATGCCAGAGATATAGCGAGTAGGAAAGCAGTCCAATACCGACAGTATATCTGTATGTGAAAAATTTATATGCCAGTGTTCCCGATCGCAAGCAAAGGATTAGGACACTAGTCAAAATAACAATCGCGAAAGTAGCTAAAACAGCAAACTTGAGCGGTGCGAACATGACAATTCCCATGACCGCCACAATCAACAATGGAGGCATTTGCGCAATTCTATCTAGCCATTTCAAATTGCGTTGGGCAACAAGACAGAGCAAGCAACCAGTTCCCATTTCCCAAAAGCGAGTGGGCATCAGAAAATAAGCAGTAGCTTGACTGTTTGGATAAATAGTTGTAAACCCAATCAGTGAAATAATGGATAGGGTTGCGATCGCAAGAAACAATCTTTTTGCTCCACGATTGCTTGCCTGACTAAATCCAGTTAGCCAAACCAGGATCGGAAAAACTAAGTAAAATTGTTCTTCTACTCCTAAAGACCAGGTGTGGGTAAAGCTATTGAGCTCTGTCGCAGGCGCAAAGTAGTCTGTAGCCTGGTTGAGTAAAAAAATGTTGGAGAAACCAGCTAATGCTGTAAGGCCAGTTTGGAGTGAGATGGTTGGACTCGGATTAAGAAAAAACGTCACGACACTGGTTAGCAAAACAAATAGCAATAAGGCTGGAACCAGACGCTTGATCCGCCGCGTGTAGAAGCCGAGCAGAAATTCTCGGATGTTTTTGCTTGGTCGATTAGCTAGTGAAGACGTGATGACAAAACCAGAAATGACAAAAAATATATCTACGCCCAGGTACCCGCTAGGAAGGATAGTCTTGTTAAAGTGGTTCAGGATAACAGCGATAACGGCAAAAGCTCGAAGGCCATCAATCTCAGGTCTATAAGTGGATGTTGTGTTGGTGGGGTAGGGATCAGAAATATTTAGTTTGAACATCTTATCGTGGGGCTAGTATCACTATCTCTGGAGTTATTATCCTAAATTTTAGGGCTTAAAATTTATTGATTGCAAAGGTGATAAATTGGGAGGTTTAGATTAGTATGGGGGATCAATTTTAAGGATTATGCTATTCCTTGAACAGTATAAATAAGTTGCTGATAAGGTCGCTGATGATACATCTTTGCTGTTTGATATTTGGACTGGCTTGTAATTTTGCCTTTGAGGTATCCAAGTTTGACTGCTACTTCAAGCGCCCTAATTGTCTATGAATTTAGCGACTATTTCAAGGTGGATGAAATAACTCTGGGTCGAGATTGGGCGTTAACTGAGCCAGTAGGGAGTAGACGGGCGTACAGGCTTAAAAGTGTTGAGGTCACTGGACAGGAGCGGCCAGACAAAGGCGCACTAATGGGTGGTGCGTGGGGTGGGCGATCGCGTCAGTATCCCAAGGTTTTGGCGGCGATGCGTTGCAAATAGACTTGGGTTTCTCTGGGGATTGTGTCGGCGGTTGCGGGTCTGCCGACGGGGGAGCGATCGAACAGGGTGCCATAGAGGACACAGGCGGCGAGATAGGTGCCATAGGGGGTGGGATGACCGTCGTAACTGTACAACACTAGGTCGGGTTTTTCTTGTTGCGATCGCTCAAAGGCAAGCCCCACAGGAGCCACTTTTGCCCTTAACTCGTGGCCCACAGTTTTGTAGGCAGTGGCAAGGTTGGCGGTTGTCACCCCATAGGCCACACTGTCGGGCCTTTCCCAGGTCATCAACAGGACGGTTTTTGCGCCCGTGGCTTTAATTTCCTGATCAAAGGCTTGGGCGAACTGGCGAAATTTGGCCTGATCAAACACAGGAATTTGGCTTTGTTCTTGCAAGACAACGTAATTCCAGGAGTCTTGCCGCAGCCGTTCCCGGGTTTGGGGTTGGTTCCAATGGGTTTCGAGGGTGTAGCCGCCGGGGGCAATGCGGGTGGCGGTGATGGTTGAGGCGAGTCCTTGGAGTTGGGTATCAATGCCGTTGTTGAAATCGGTGAAGCTGTTGCCAATGAACAGGACACGGGCGGGGGGAAGCTCTGTCCGGGGGGCGATGGGGCGGCGACAGGAGCCAAGGCTGACTAAGGTGATGCAACCGATGAGAAGGTAGATGGCCCAGGTCTTGATGCTCATACCGTTGCAGTCCTTGGGGTGGGGCGAGTGGGGGAACTTGGTAGAGAGCTACTCTGGCGTGGCGAGGGTGGTGGTGCGGGGGGTGTCGTATTCGATTTGGCCGTAGTCGAGTTTGATGATGCGATCGGCGATCGCGAAGTAGCGATCGTCATGGCTAATACAAATAATGGTTTTGCCTTGATCGCGGAGTTGGGGGAGCAGTTCAGTGTAGAACACTTCTTTGAAAACGGGATCTTGATCCGCGGCCCACTCATCAAACAGAAAAATGGGGCGATGTTCGAGGTAGGCGGTGAGCAGGGTGAGGCGTTTGCGTTGGCCCTGGGAGAGGGAGGTGGTGGAGAGGTGGCCGTTAGCCACGGTGACTTTGTGATCAAGACGCAAGCGTTTGAGATAGCTCTCGGCTTCGGCATCAAGGTCGGCCCGGTCTAACCCTAAGAGGCGATCGAAGAGGAAAAAGTCAGCGAAGACGACCGCAAAGTGTTGCCGATACCACTCGCGGTTTTGGTCATCGATGGGTTGGTCATCCAGGTAAATTTCGCCGGATTCGGGCACGTAAAGGCCCAGCAGTAATTTGGCGAGGGTGGATTTGCCGCTGCCGTTGCCCCCAACGATGAAGACCAGTTCCCCTGGTTTGAAGGTGAGATCAATGGGGCCGACGACAAAGCCCGCATCTTCTTGTTGGTGGGTTTGGTAGGTGTGGCAAATGTGTTTGAGATGGAGCGATCGCCACTGTTGGTGAATCGCCTCTGGGGTGGTGTTGGCTTCCGCCCGACTGGACAGAGAAATGCCCAAGGATTTGAGTTTTTTCAGGGCGACACTGGCACGGCCCAACACGGGCAACGAGTTTACCAGGTTGTCCATCGGCAACATCAGATAGGTAAAGGTGAGGACGTAGCCAGAGAGGGTTTTGGCATCCAGGGTCATCAACTTGGGCAGGGCAAACAGCACAAACCCGATCGCGAAGAAAAAGATCAACTTGCCCCAACTGGAGGTCATGGCAAAAAGGGTGAGGCCGTGGGTTTGGTGCTGCCGGAAGGTAGCTGCTGATTGTTGCAAGTCTTCTTTGAGAAAGGCTTGGCGACGGCGATAGTGGAGTTTTAGCTCTTTGGTGCCATCGGTGACGGTGCGAAAGTGGCGGAAGAGGGTGTCTTGTTCTTCGCGGGCTTTGGCGAGCCATTGTTGGCCCCGCTTCAGCAGCCAACGGCAACTGCCCATCGCAACGATAGTGAGCAGGCAGACGAGCAGAAAGACTCTCCACGAGAGCCAGACAATGTAGCCGAGGCAACCCGCCACGATCGCGATGTCGATACACAAAAAGGGGACGAGGCGCACTGCATCGGAGACGGCTTGCACATCATCGGTGAGGGTCGCCAGCAGGCGAGGTGCGCCCAGTTTTTCCAGGTGTTCCAACTCGGTGCCAAGAATTTGCCGACTGAGCCGCAACCGCAACTGAAAGACGGCTTTTTGGGCCAGACGGATTAATAAAATTTGGGAGATGATGCTGGAGACGAGGGCCACCAAGGCTAACCAGCCAAAGGCGATCGCCAGCGTATCCAGGGATTGCGTAAGGCCCAGGCTAATGGAACGGCTGATGAGGGCAATGAGGGCGGCGCTACTACCTCCGCTCAAAAATCCAGTGAAGATGGCGATCGCGACCATCCGCCAGGACGAGCGCAATAAAAAATAAATTAACCCCATTGAATCGGTATCAACTCCCCACGCCTATCCCCCTATCATACCTACTGCCTGCAATCCCTGCGTATCTATACTTAGGCTGCTGGACTTGGGCTGTTAGACTTGGGCAACTTGGGCGGTTGGTGCCCCGTTAGGCGACCAGCGGGCGGCAAAGATCATCCTGCAAAGCCAATTCCTGGGTTTGGGCGGTTTGGATGGCATGTTGCATGATTTGCCGAATATCAGGGTTGGTTTCGTAGGTGCGGAGCCAGCGTTGGGCCTCGTTCCCTTCTCGGAGGATTTTTTTGAGGGGCAAGAGGAAACAACTGAAGCCGTTAGCCTTGGCCATGTCCCAGACTTCTTGATAGAGCTGGGCAATCCAATCGCGGGCGAGGATGGGCTGGCCGGTTTGCCAGTGGCGCAATTCGGCATCCAGGCTGAGCTTGGCGGCAGCGGTTTCATTGTCGTCGGCGATCGCGACAAGATCTTGCGATCGCGTGTGGGCAGGTAATTCGCTTTGCTGGAGGGGATCGAGATTGGGATCAGCCATCACTTGCAGGAGGCGGGCTTCCAGAAGGGCTGTGATGGCCAACAGCGCGATGGGATCAATGACCAAATCACAAATTCGCAGTTCCAAACGGTTCAAATCGTAAGGACGGCGATCGCCATTGGGCCGCACTGATGACCACAGATGGCGCACATTTTGCATGGTGCCAGCGGCGAGTTGTTCTTCTGTCCAGCGGATGAAGTGAGCATGGCTTTCAAACAAGGGGACGTGGCTTGGCGTTTTGGGGAAGACGGCCCACCGAGTGGAGTGATAGCCCGTGACGGCCCCATTGAAAAAGGGTGAAGCCGCACTCAAAGCTAGATACAGCGGAGCTTCCACCCGCACCAATCGACACGCCCGCATCAGCACTTCGGGATCGTCCAGCCCAATGTTGATGTGAATACTGGCGGTGACAACGTTGGTGCCGTAGGTCTGCTCGATGTAGGTATGGTAGGGGTTGCCCGGATCAGAGCGATAAAAGCGATCGCCCCCGCCCACGGCCAGCGTACTCCCCGGCATCAGGGTGTAGTTTCCTAACTGATGGAGATATTCCCGCAAGTTCATGCGGGGCCGCACCAAATCGCACAGCAACCGTTCGTAGCGATGGCACGGGGGGGTGGTGTATTCCACATTGCGGCTGTCGGGTTCGCGCACAAAGCCATCTAACGCGGCCACAATTTTGTCTGATAGACCGACTACATCGCCCTCAGGGGTGCTGGTGTAGATTTCAACTTCAAAGCCTTTTGAAAGCACGGTGTTCCTCCCTGAGCATTGCTTCTGCTTATTTAGTATCGGGGAAATCTCAACGGAACGGGTGTTTTTGGTAAGGGTGAGTCACGGAATACTGCGCGATCGCCGGAAGAACAGTACAGTTGAAAGCACTGACGGGCCAATGGCCACCACTGTCCACTGCCTTGTTCCGCCAACTGGGGCGGTTGCGGTTGGTTGCTGGGGCGGCTCGCTGTGCTTCACCTGTTGTGCGGCAACCGGAGCCAAATCGCCATCCTCCTGGGGGAGGGTTTAGCCGCGATCGCCCACTCCGGTATCATCAAACTGCGATCGCTGAACAGCGTTGAGCACCAAATTGACCCAAACGAAGTGGCTGTGCCCAAAGAAGTTGCTGTGTAGGAGGCTTACCGAAATCATGAAAGTTGCTGTCTTTAGCTCCAAAGCCTACGATCGCCGATTTTTATCGGCAGCTAATGTGGACGACCAACACGAACTGGTCTTTTTGGAACCGCAACTGCATCGGCACACCGCCTTACTTGCTGCGGAGTTTCCCGTTGTGTCTGCCTTTGTCAATGACGAAGTGGATGCGGCAACGTTGCGGATTTTGGCCGCCAATGGCACGCAACTGATTGCCTTGCGCTCGGCGGGTTTCAACCATGTGGACTTGGAAGTAGCCTATGACCTGGGGGTGCGGGTGGTGCGGGTGCCAGCCTATTCACCCTATGCGGTGGCCGAACACGCGGTCGGGTTGATTATGTCGCTTAATCGCAAACTCTACAAAGCCTACAACCGCGTGCGGGATGATAATTTCTCTCTGGATGGCTTGCTGGGGTTTGACTTGTATGGCAGCACGGTGGGTGTGATTGGCACCGGGCGGATTGGGCTAATTTTTGCCCGGATTATGCACGGGTTTGGCTGCCAGGTTTTGGGCTATGACAAGTATCCCAATCCTGAATTCTCGGCGATCGCCAGTGCCAGTTATGTGGATTTGCCGGAACTATTGCAGCGATCGGATATCATCTCGCTCCACTGTCCCCTGTTCCCCGAAACCCACCACATCATCAATGCCAGCGCGATCGCCCAAATGAAACCCGGAGTCATGCTCATCAATACCAGTCGGGGCGGCTTAATCGACACCCAGGCCGTCATTGACGGCATCAAAAACCGCACCATCGGCTATTTGGGGATCGATGTATATGAACAAGAGGAAGGCTTGTTTTTTGAAGACTGGTCAGAGGACATCATCCAAGATGACGTCTTCCAAATGCTGCAATCCTTCCCCAATGTTGTCATCACCGCCCACCAGGGCTTTTTCACCCGTAATGCGCTGGAAAATATTGCCGAAACCACCCTCGCCAGCATTACCGCCTTCGAACAGGGCCAAGACCTCCCAAATGAAATTCGTCCCCCAGAAAAAGTTCCTGCTTAGGAGAGAAAATCCTTGTAAGAGGGGACTGGGCAACACTCCACCGATTATTTTGGAGGAAAGAGACGCAATGTTCAGGTTTAGGTATCGGTTATGACAATCCTGCTGGCAGGTGATATCGGCGGCACTAAGACAATTTTGCGCTTGGTCAAAGCAGACCCAACGCCCCATCGGGGCTTACCCAGGCTGACGGCGTTGTACGAAGCAACCTACACCAGTCGGGAATTTCCACATCTCGTGCCGATGGTGCAACAGTTTTTTCGGGCGGTGGAAACGACACTGCTGCGGCACCATCAGCCTGAGGCGGCCTGTTTTGGCATTGCGGGGCCAGTCATCCACGGCACCTCCAAACTCACGAACCTCGCCTGGAAGTTAGAACAGGATGAGCTTCAGCAGCACCTCAAGATTCCGCAAGTGACGTTGATTAACGACTTTGCGGCGGTGGGCTATGGGGTGTTGGGACTATCGCCCGAAGAGCTTGTGACCCTCCGACGGGGGGAACCTGACCCGACGGGGCCGATCGCGATCATTGGGGCAGGGACGGGCCTGGGCGAGGGGTATGTGATTCCAACGAGCCGGGGCTATCAAGTCTTTGCGACGGAAGGGGGCCATACTGACTTTGCGCCGCGATCGGATCTGGAATACCAACTATTGCGCTATTTGCAGGCCCAAAATGATTTGCACCGGATTTCTGTGGAGCGCGTGGTGTCTGGGATGGGGATCCATTCGATTTACCTATTTATGCAGAGTCGCGGTTTAGCGCCGGAGCATCCTGACGTGGCCGCAGCCTTCAAAACCTGGCAACAGGAGTTGGGGAAAGATGAAAAAACGGTGGATTTAGCGGCTATCATCTCGAAACATGCCCAGGCGGGCACCGATGCAAGCTGTGTGGAAACGATGCGCTTGTTTGTGCGGGCTTATGGGGCCGAAGCCGGAGATTTGGCGTTGAAGTTGTTGCCCTATGGGGGCTTGTACATTGCGGGGGGCATTGCGGCGAAAAATTTGCCCCTGTTGGAGTCGGGGGAGTTTTTGCAGGCGTTTGATGACAAGGGGCGGGTGCGGGCTGCGGTGGAAAAGGTGCCCATTCATGTGGTGCTCAATCCGCGGGTGGGCTTGCTGGGGGCGGCGGTTTGTGCGGCGCAACGGCTCGATCTATCACGGCTCGATCTATCGGACAATAAAGCGAGTTAAGCAGCCAGGGCGATCGCGACTCTGTGTTAAGCAGAGCTTATGCCAGATCCTGGAAATCTGAAATCGATAGTTGGATTTATCACAATTACTGAAAACAGCGGGTAGCGTAATTATGGTTGCAAGTGTAAGCAGAGATATGGACACACAGGCACTCTGGAAGCGTTACGAAGACTGGCTCTACTACCACAATGGGCTAGGGCTGTATCTGGATGTGAGCCGGATGCGGTTTGATGATGCCTTTGTCGAACAGCTTAAACCCAAATTTGACAAAGCGTTTCGGGAGATGACGGCCTTAGAGCAAGGGGCGATCGCCAATCCCGACGAAGGCCGCATGGTGGGTCATTACTGGCTGCGCGACCCGGATATTGCCCCCGCTGGCCCCAAACAAGAAATTATTGAAACCCTGACCCAAATTCAAGCCTTTGCGAAGCAAGTGCATTCCGGCGAGTTGGTACCCCCGGAAGCCCCGAAATTTACGGATATTTTGTCGGTGGGGATTGGCGGTTCTGCCTTAGGGCCGCAGTTTGTGGCCGAGGCTTTGGCCCCAGAAAATTCCCCCATGCCCATTTACTTTATCGACAATACCGATCCCGCCGGGATTGATCGGATTTTGAACTGTCTGCGCGATCGCCTCAAAAGCACCCTCGTCATCATCACCAGTAAATCCGGCGGCACCCCCGAGACCCGCAACGGGATGCTAGAAGTCAAACGGGCTTACGAAGCCCAGGGCCTGAATTTCCCGAAACACGCCGTCGCCATCACCATGAAAGGCAGCAAGATGGACGAAATCGGCCAGATGGAAGGCTGGATTGCTGAATTTCCCATGTTTGATTGGGTCGGGGGCCGCACCTCCGAAATGTCAGCCGTAGGCTTGCTGGCTGCCTGTTTGCAAGGCATCGATATTCAAGCCATGCTCAATGGGGCCAAGGAAATGGACACCGCCACCCGCGTGGCCGACCTCAAAACGAACCCCGCTGCTCTGCTAGCCCTCGCCTGGTACCACGCCGGGAATGGCAAAGGCGAAAAAGACATGGTGATTTTGCCCTACAAAGATAGCCTGCTGTTGTTTAGCCGCTATCTGCAACAGTTGGTGATGGAATCCTTGGGGAAAGAAACCGACCTGGACGGTAACGTGGTGAACCAGGGCATTGCTGTTTACGGCAACAAGGGGTCTACCGACCAACACGCCTACGTTCAGCAGCTCCGGGAAGGGGTGCCCAATTTCTTCGCGACCTTCATCGAAGTGCTGAAAGATCGGCAAGGCCCTTCTATGGAAGTGGAACCGGGGGCGACCTCGGGCGATTTTCTCTCTGGCTTTTTGCTGGGCACCCGGCAAGCGTTGTATGAAAATCAGCGGGATTCCATCACTATCACGATCCCAGAGGTGAACCCCCGCACGGTGGGGGCTTTGATTGCGCTGTACGAACGGGCGGTTGGGCTTTATGCGTTGTTAGTGAATATCAACGCCTACCACCAACCGGGGGTTGAGGCTGGGAAGCAGGCGGCGGCTTCGGTCTTGGCGCTGCAAGGCAAAATTGTGGCGGCGCTCAAGCGTGCGGGGGAACCGTTGTCGGTTTTGGCGATCGCCGAACAGGCGGGCGTACCGGAAGAGGTTGAAACGGTGTATAAGATCCTGCGGCACCTGGAAGCTAATGAGCGGGGGATTACGTTTACTGGCGATCGCGCTAAACCCTCTAGTCTCATGGTTACGGCCAGTTAAAGGGTAAAGGCCGTAGTGAGGGCCTGCTAACGGCGATCGCAAACGTTAAAGGTAATGGGGGATTGGGGCCGCTTGCCAAACTTTCCCATTACCATGACGAGGACTGCGCGTTGTTCTCGTCTTTGGATTGGCCTATGGATCGCGATCGCTTCCTCGTTCGTCCCAATACCAAAATCTCTCTTGCTACAGATTTCAATCCCGCTGACACTGCCGACTATAAAAAGAAACAAGATGCTAACGGCAAACTCGAACAGGATATTGGCCGTCTAGCCCAGTTTCAAGATGTCTTATACGCTCAAAATACCTATGCTTTACTGCTAATTTTTCAGGCAATGGATGCCGCAGGTAAAGATAGCACCATCAAACATGTGATGTCTGGTGTCAATCCCCAAGGTTGCCAGGTTTTTAGTTTCAAAGCGCCCTCTGTCGAAGAGCTAGACCATGATTATTTGTGGCGATCGATGAAAGCACTTCCCGAACGAGGTCGCATTGGTATTTTTAATCGTTCCTATTACGAAGAAGTCCTGGTGGTGCGAGTCCATCCTGAATTGTTAGCGCAACAACAATTGCCTCAATCTGCCAAAACCAAAGATATTTGGACACGGCGGTTTGAAGAAATTAATAACTTTGAGCGTTACCTCGTAAATAACGGTATTGTGATTCTGAAATTTTTCTTAAATGTGTCTAAACAGGAACAAAAACAGCGTTTTCTTGACCGCATTAATCGGCCTGAAAAAAATTGGAAATTTTCCATGTCAGATGTCAAAGAACGCCAACATTGGGATAGCTACATGGCTGCTTACGAAGATGTGTTTAATCACACCAGTACTCCGTGGGCTCCGTGGCACATCATTCCCGCTGATCACAAATGGTTCACCCGTCTAGCTGTGGCGGATATCCTGTGTTGCCAACTGGAAGCCCTCGACCTGGCGTATCCCACCGTGAGCCAGGCCCATCGTCAAGCTTTGGGAGAAGCCCAAGCCCAACTGGATGCTGAACCCTGAGGCTCCCAATCCACGGCGCGATCGCCCCCTGGAACGCGGAACAAACCTCCCGTTTGCGCCAAAACATCCGATGAATCCGATTGACCTAAACCCTGAGTAAACCCTTTTTTTCCATTCCGTAACTCCTAAGAAATTTAGTAGAAATTAAGATCGCTAGCATTGTTACCGCAAATTTGATTCGTGGTGTTTCAAACTGAATTGGTTCAGCACCAACCCAACCAAAATCTAGTTGTAAGGATTTGTAAGGAGCTTTCACCATGACTGTCAAACTAGGGATCAACGGCTTTGGTCGCATTGGCCGCTTAGTCGCTCGTGTCGCAATGGATTATCCCGAAGTAGAAATTGTTGGGATCAATGACTTAGTGCCGCCGGATAACTTGGGTTACTTATTCAAATATGACTCTACCCACGGCCCCTTTAAAGGAACGGTAGAATCGAAAGAGGATGGAATTGTAATTAACGGCAATTTCATTCCTTGTGTGTCAGAACGTGACCCCAGCCAACTCCCCTGGGGCCAACTCGGAGCCGATTATGTTGTGGAATCAACGGGCCTGTTTACCACGTTTGATCAAGCCGAAAGCCATATCAAAGCAGGGGCGAAGCGCGTGATTATTTCGGCCCCAACGAAAGATCCCGAAAAAGTGAAAACCCTGGTATTAGGGGTGAATGAAAAAGAATACGATGCCGCAACTGATGTGGTGGTTTCGAATGCGAGTTGCACCACAAATTGTCTGGCTCCGGTGGCCAAAGTCTTGCATGAAACCTTTGGCTTGGCTGAGGGGCTGATGACAACTGTTCACGCGATGACGGCAACCCAACCTACTGTGGATGGCCCCAGCAAAAAAGATTGGCGGGGCGGACGGGGCGCGGCTCAAAACATCATTCCGTCTTCGACGGGGGCGGCCAAAGCGGTGGCGCTGGTGTTACCCGACCTCAAAGGCAAGCTGACGGGGATGGCCTTTCGGGTGGGTACGCCGGATGTCTCGGTGGTGGATCTGACCTTCAAAACAACCAAAGCGACGAGCTATGGCGCGATCTGTGCGGCGATGAAGGCGGCAGCGGAAGGTGAACTCAAAGGGATTTTGGGCTACACCGAGGAAGAAGTGGTTTCGATGGATTTTCGCACGGATTCCCATTCCAGCATTTTTGATGCGAAGGCTGGGATTGAACTGAATTCTAACTTTTTTAAGGTGGTGTCTTGGTATGACAATGAGTGGGGCTATTCAAACCGGGTGGTGGATTTAGCAATTTATATGGCCAAGCAGGAAGGGATTTTGGCGTAATCGCTTATGGCACAACTCATTCTGACTCGACATGGACAAAGTCTGTGGAATGCGACCAATCGGTTTACGGGTTGGGTGGATGTGCCGTTGAATGAACGGGGGCGGGCGGAAGCGATGATTGCCTCGTGCAAATTGCGGGATTATCGCGTGAATGTGTGCTTTACGAGTAAGCTGATTCGGGCGATCGAAACGACGATCATTATCCTGACGGAATGTGATGAGATTTGTGGTGGAAGAATTCCGATTTTGAAGCACGAGGTAACCGACCCCGATTGGCGTGGTTGGGATCATTATGAAGGGGCAATGGCAGAAGAGTTGCCGATTTTTACTCATGCCGCGTTGGATGAGCGCTATTACGGTGAGTTGCAAGGTTTGAATAAGGCGAAGACCGCAGCTAAATATGGGGTTGAACTGGTGCAAGAGTGGCGGCGATCGTATCATGTGCGGCCACCGGGGGGAGAAAGTTTAGAAGATACGCAAGCACGGGTTGTGCCTTATTTTATGAGTCGTATTTTGCCCCATCTCAATGCGGGTGAGAATGTGTTGGTGGTAGCTCATGGGAACTCACTCCGCGCCATTATTATGAAGCTTGAAAATCTCAACCCGGAGGAGGTGCCTGGCCTGGAGTTAGAAACAGCGGTGCCCATTGTGTATGACTTGGATCAGACTGGTCAAATCACAAGCAAAGTAGTTTTGGAAAAATAGATAACGCATAGGAGTTTTGATCATGGTGAAGACTTTGCTGGAACAGTTACGGGAAATGACGGTGGTGGTGGCGGATACGGGGGATATTCAAGCGATTGAAAAGTTTACGCCGCGAGATGCAACTACGAATCCATCGTTGATTACAGCGGCAGCCCAAATGCCGGAATATCAAATTATTGTGGATGAAACCTTGCTGCAAGCGAAGCAGGAGGCAGGGGAAGGGGCGAGTGATGCGGAGATTGTGACGTTGGCCTTCGATCGCCTCGCGGTAGAATTTGGGAAAAAGATTTTGGCGATCGTGCCCAAGCGGGTTTCTACGGAGGTGGATGCGCGGTTGTCGTATGACACGGAGGCGACGATCGCGAAGGCCCGTTATCTGATTGGCGAATATGAAAAGGCGGGAATTGGGCGCGATCGCATTTTGATCAAAATTGCTTCAACCTGGGAAGGGATCAAAGCGGCGGAAGTGTTAGAGAAAGAGGGCATTCATTGTAATTTGACGCTGTTGTTTGGGCTGCACCAGGCGATCGCCTGTGCGGAAGCTGGTGTTACCCTAATCTCGCCCTTTGTTGGCCGTATTTTGGATTGGTACAAGAAGGAAACTGGCCAAGATTATGAAGGGGCGGATGATCCGGGCGTGCAGTCGGTAACGGCCATCTATAACTACTACAAAAAGTTTGGTTATGCCACTGAAGTGATGGGGGCTAGCTTCCGAAATGTGGGTGAAATTATTGAGCTAGCAGGCTGTGACTTACTAACAATTTCGCCTAAGTTGTTGGCAGAGTTGAATGGCACTGAGGCTGAATTACCCCGTAAGCTGGATCCGAGTAAATCTGTCTCCATGGAACTCGAACAAATTAGCATTGACAAAGCCAAATTTGATGAAATGCACGCCGCCGATAAGATGGCTTCCGAAAAACTGGCGGAAGGGATTCAAGGCTTTACGAAAGCGCTAGAAAGTCTAGAACAAATTCTGACGGCGCGGCTGTCGCGGTTGGCTGCTGGAGATGTTGTGGTTCATGCCGCAGAAGGAATTTTCCATGCCTATGATTTGGATGGCGATGGCTTTATTACGCGGGAAGAGTGGCTTGGAACGGATGCGGTGTTTGATGCTTTGGATGAAGATCACGATGGTAAAATTTCCCCGCAAGAGATGGGCGCTGGCCTGGGGGCTGTGTTGCAGTTGGCGCAGGGTTAATGGATGATGGCTGCTGATCAGAAGTCACTGATTTAGAAGTCATTGGTTCAGAAGTTACTGATTCAGATGCTGTTGGGTCAAATGCCATTAATCGGCTATTCAATAGTGCGTTTGGCAAGGGCGAAATGGGTGTCATTTTGCCTTGATTGAGCGCCGTTTCCTTAATACACTAAACCCCTGGCGATCGCGGTGAAGGCGTTGGCTAGGGGTTTATGGTGATTTGGGGAACTGACTGCCGAGAAGGGTGAAAAGGCTCTACTCTTGTTCGTCGAGATCTGGGCTGTCGGGGTTGCCCTCGGCTTTGCGGAAAAACCACCGTTTCGATCGCTTCGGCACGGGCAAATTGTGGGATTGATGAAAATCTTCTAAGACCTTGCGGGTTAAACGGCTAGAGACTTGGCGAACGACTTGTTGCAAGAGGCGATCGCCCGTCGTTTGGATCAGCGACTTGGGCAAGGCATGGATAAACCGAGGAAACTGAATGTAAACCGTTAAATCTAGGCTCCATTCTACCCGTGTGATGACCGCAGGCGGGGTTTGGCTAGATGTTGCTGCCATGCTTTCGTCAACCTGGGTTTCGACGAGGGCCATTGCTGCCTTAAAGTCCACATCATACCCGCCTGGATCATAACCAGGGACCGGCACGGTTTCAATGCGGTAGACTCCAGCATCCTGAGGCAACAGATCTAACCCAATTTTGGGCTCAACCTCGTATCCAAACGAGCCATATTTGCCAATCACAAGAGCATAGCTGTTGGGGCCGATCGCATCTACCTTCATGGGATGGGCGCACCGACGGAACCACGCGTGATGGGTGTCTAGATAGCGGGAGACCGTTTGAGCATCAGCATACATCTCCATGCTGTCTACAAAGTGGCTGTAGAATTGAGTCGGCTCATTCACGGTTTGAGCGGAATCCTCAGTAACAGAATAATCACTGGCGGCAACCAGGGATGAAGTATGAATCAGGCCATCAGCGAGATTCGCAGGTTGAGGCTGGGCTGAGTGGTAGGACTGCATAGTAGGATTAACCTTTTCAAGTTGGTTACTGAGTCTCTACGAATAGAGTGCCCTGCCGAAGGCATAATCTACCGCGAGTTCGGCAGTTCTTACTTATCTTCATGCTGCCTACCAAAAATTACGCGAATGCGGTTTCAACTTACTCTGTCGATTAGCAGAATAGTGAATGATAAACTGCCTGCCAACACCATAAATACGCAACCCTGCCGGAATGCCTGTAATAATTAGTAACATGATCCCAGCGAAAAGCGGTAGCCAATCTATCTGGGTAGGTTAGGTGCTTCGCTAGGCTGACTGAACCGTAATCAATTGAGGGGGCGTTGTGAAAGTATTGGTTGCAGGCGCTACGGGCGAAACTGGACGGCGAGTGGTGCAGGAATTGGTGAAACAAAATATTCCCGTTCGGGCCTTAGTCCGAAATTTGGAAACGGCGCAGACGGTGTTACCCGCGCAAGCGGAAATTGTGGTGGGCGATGTGCTGAATCCAGCGAGTTTGGAGCGGGCGATCGCCGATTGTACCGTTGTGATTTGTGCAACGGGGGCTAAACCTAGCTTTGATCCAACTGGGCCTTACAGTGTGGATTACGAAGGGACAAAAAACTTAGTGAATGTGGCCAAGCAAACGGGCATTGAGCATTTTGTGTTTGTCTCCTCTCTTTGTGTGTCTCGCTTGTTCCATCCGTTGAATCTCTTTTTCTTGATTTTGGTCTGGAAGAAGAAAGCGGAGGAATATTTGCAGCGCAGTGGTTTGACTTACACGATTGTGCGCCCTGGTGGGTTGAAGAATGAAGATCAGCCTGAACCGCCAGTGCAAATCGTGATGGAGTCGGCTGACCAACTGTTTGAAGGGAGTATTCCCCGGTTGCAGGTGGCTCAAACGTGCGTTGCGGCGTTGTCAATTCCAGCGGCGAAAAATCGACTGGTGGAAATTGTTGCGCGGGAAACCGCCCCAGCCCAGTCGTTTGAAACGTTGTTTGCAGGGGTGAACTAAGCCGCTACGGTGTTTTGCGGCTGTTGGGGGGCGATCGCGATCATCATGGCGATCGCCCGATTACCCCATTCTCCCGGAGTTGTATTTCCCCAGCGTTGTGGCGGCTTGGCGCTATAACAGGAAGCGATCGAGGGCGGCTTTGAGTTCTTCGATTTCGGCTTGGATATCGCCTTCATTGGCGGCACGCGCAATGCACTCGGTCAAATGTTCGTCCAAAATAATGCGGGCGACCCGATCCAACGCACCACGAACGGCGGCTACCTGCACCAAAACATCAGGACAAGGCCGACTTTCCAACACCATTGATTTGATCCCGCGAATGTGGCCCTCAATCCGCGAGAGCCGATTGACCACCCGGCGCAAGGATTCTTCGCTGTGAACGTGGGCGTGGCGATGGCTGAAATCGTCATGGGTGTGTGTGGGCAGGGGTGGTGCCTCTGGGGTGGTGGATGGAGTGGTGGGTGGCTCAGAGGTTGGCATGGCCTAGTACGCAGACTGCTTCAAAATTCTAGCGTAGGAGCATCGGCACAGGCTGATTTAACCGCTTAAGCGTAACAAAGGCGATCGCGGCCAGATCGGGAAACCCTACTTCAAGGCGACGGAACTCCCTAGCACCACCCATCCCCTGACTGGCAAAATAATGAAAAGCTTCCTAAAGCTTCCTGGTGGTGAAACCCGTTCCTGGGGGGAGTCGCCAACACGGAGAATGCAATGCTCGATCTGCGCACGTTTGAAGGTGATGCTATGCGATTTGTAGACCTTTCCCAAGTTTGGCGGCGTTTGGTGGCTTCGGCGATCGCCCTCCTGATGTCCTTGGCTTTTGTGTTTGATGGCATTCCTGAGAGTGCGGCATTGGCTGAGGCTTGGCCGCGATCGCAACCGCTGGCGGCAGTGGGCACGGCCCTCCCCTTGGAAACAGCCAAGAGTTCTGAAAGCTTTGTGGCCAAAGCCGTTGAGCAAGTAGGGCCAGCCGTTGTGCGGATTGATACTGAACGCACAGTAACGCGCCAGGGCGGGCCAGATCTGTTCATGGAAGATCCTTTCTTTCGCCAATTTTTTGGGGATGAATTTTTCTATCAGTCCCCCCGCGAGGAACGCCTGCGCGGACAGGGTTCTGGGTTCATTGTGGATGCGGGTGGGGTTGTGTTGACCAATGCCCATGTGGTGGATAAGGCTGATCGGGTGACGGTGACGCTCAAGGATGGCCGGGTGTTTGAGGGCACGGTGCAAGGTGCGGATGAAGTCACGGATTTGGCCGTTGTGAAAATTGCAGGCCAGAGTTTGCCCGTTGTCCCCTTGGGCGACTCGGATGCAGTCAAGGTGGGGGATTGGGCGATCGCGGTGGGTAATCCTCTGGGGTTAGATAATACAGTCACCCTTGGTATTGTCAGCACGCTCAAGCGATCGAGCGCCAAAGTCGGTATTCCCGGTAAGCGCATTGACTTCATCCAAACCGATGCCGCCATTAATCCAGGGAACTCTGGGGGGCCATTGCTCAACGGGCAAGGCGAAGTGATTGGCATCAACACGGCAATTCGCGCAGATGCGATGGGGATCGGGTTTGCGATCCCGATTAACAAAGCCAAAGAAATTGAACAACGGTTAGCTCGGGGCGAAAAAATTGCCCATCCCTATCTGGGCGTTCAGATGACGACCCTCACCCCAGAACTGGCTCGCCAGAACAATACCGATCCAAATTCGCCGTTTACAGTGCCCGAAGTGGAAGGTGCGGTGGTGATCCGAGTGTTGCCCAAAACCCCAGCAGAAAAAGCGGGTGTGCGGCGTGGCGATGTGATTACTGAAATTGATGGGGTGGCCGTGAAAGATGCTGAACAGTTGCAAAAAATTGTGGACGACAGCAAGGTCGGCCAAATGCTGAAGGTTAAAGTGCAGCGCAATGGCCAAACTCAACAGTTAACTGTGAAAACAGCGACTCTGGAAAATGCGGCTTAGGTAATGCCATCCGCGGCATTGTGGGCGGAAGTTGGTGCTGACAGGGGGCGGTTGCTCGACTGGGCGATCGCGTTCCCTGGCTCAGCTTTTACCATTCCGAGCTATGCCGTTAGCCATGCGTTGGTTGGGGCGACTCTCACTGGTGGTTTAGCGACATGCTGATAGAGCTACGTCGAATTTTGTGTGCTTTTTTAATCGTCAAGATTACTGTGGCGCTACGATAGGTTAACCGATTGGGCTAGCTTGTTAGCGCAGGCTCGATGAAATGCACTTGATTCAATGAATGATTCCATAGGCTGGGTTATAGGACGATTGAAAGCTGATTAAAACTCAAAATTGGTTGAGTTGAGGGATAAAAGATACCTGTAATAAATTGCGCGATCGCTTAGCACTTTTATCCTTTATTTAACTTGGTTCAATTTTATTATTTGTATTTTATTATCTAAAAATAGTTTTGTAAAAGAGCTGTATTTCTGATAAGAAAACTTGGCACTAGCATTGAGATTTAACTGCTGAAGTTTGGCTAGGTTTTATTACTAATCAATTAACAATTCTGAGCTTTAGAAAGCGCGATATACAATAAACCCTAGCAATTTTGCTGTTTTTTCTTACTGAGGGATTGTAATCAAATATGAGTCAAACTCTGCTCAAAGCTGACTCTGCGAATCAACTTATTTTTATTTGTGGTTCTGCCCTGCGCGGCCAACCCGATCATGACAACTTGCAATATGTGCAATTTCACGGCACCGCCCATACCCGCCCAACCTATCGCTTACATGCTGCGGCAGATGGGTGGCACCCTGCCATTTATGCCGTGGAAACGGGGGGCGTTTCCATTCCCGGTGAAATTTATGAACAAACGCCTGTGCAATTTGAACAACTCTGTGCGGCGGAACCGCCTCACATGTATCCCGGTGATATTGTGTTGGATACGGGCGCAACGTTGACTGCGTTCTTGTATCCCCAGGCTTTGGTGGAGCAGTATCAATGGCCCGATATTTCCCATTTGGGGGGGTGGGCTGCTTATAAGGCTCAGCGGGTGTAGACCGGGGCTGCGAAAATTTTTTTGGGGTGGGTTTGTCAATCTGCCCCAAGTGACACAACCAATTTAGAGTGGGCGTGATTTAATGGCCTGGTATCTCCCCAATTTTATGGAATCAGTCCCTGTTTATGTCTCAAGCCTGGTACCAATTGGATGCTCAAGCCGTTTTGCAAGAACTGAAAACGAATGAGGCGAGTGGCTTGTCTCCGACCGATGCCCAACAACGGTTAGAGCAGTATGGCCCGAATGAACTGACGGAGCGTCCGCCCAAAAGTCCGTGGTTGATGCTATGGGAACAGTTTACAGCAACGGCAGTGGTGGTGCTGATTGTGGCGGCGGTGGTATCGGCGGCGATGGGGGATTGGAAGGATGCCCTGGTAATTCTGGCGATTGTTGTGTTCAATGCTGTGTTGGGGTTTACGCAGGAGTACCGGGCGGGGCAAGAGTTTGCGGCCTTGAAAAAAATGGCGGTGCCCAAGGCGCGGGTCTGGCGATCGCGGGAATGGCAGTCGATTTCGGCGCAGGAGATTGTGCCTGGAGACATTTTGCAACTGGAAGATGGGGATCAAATTCCGGCAGATGCGCGGTTGTTAGAGTGTGTGAATTTGCGGGCGCAGGAGTCGGCGTTTACGGGGGAGTCGGAGTCGGTGGGTAAATCTGTCGCGCCGATCGCGGGAGATAACTTGCCGCTGGGCGATCGCGTCAACATGGTGTTTATGGGGACGATCGCGACTTATGGGCGGGCCAAAGCGGTAGTGACGGCAACGGGTATGGATACGGAATTGGGCAAGATTGCTCATTCCATGCAGTCGGTGGAACAAGAGGCCACGCCCCTGCAAAATCGCCTGGATGTTTTGGGGAAACGATTGGCGATCGCGGCGCTGGCACTGGTAGCGGTCATTTTTGGCTTTGGCTTGTGGCGGGGCGAAAAGTTTGACGATATGTTTCTCACGGCGGTGAGTTTAGCCGTTGCCATTATTCCCGAAGGTTTGCCCGCAGTTGTGACGATTGCACTGGCGCTGGGTTCACGGCGGATGCTCAAACGTCACGCCTTGATCCGTAAATTGCCAGCAGTGGAAACCTTGGGTTCCGTGACGACGATTTGTTCCGACAAAACAGGCACCCTGACAGAAAACCGGATGACGGTGACGCTCCTTTCCTTGGCCGGGGAACGGGTGGATCTGCGCGAATCCTATGCTCAAATCACGTCCCGGTTGGATGGCAATAAGTCCATTTTTAAGCCGGGGGAAGGGGAACCGTTGCCGACGCCAATGGCGTTGACGCTGGTGGGTGGGGCGTTGTGTAATAATGCGCTGGTGCCTGATGGGGCAATGGATTCAGCGCAAAGGGCAGACGGGGGACAAGGGGAGTCGGTGCAGGCGATCGGCGATCCGACTGAAATTGCCTTGGTGGTGGCAGCCGATCGCCTGGGTCTAGAAAAAGAAGCTCTGGAATCGTTGTTGCCTCGACAGGCAGAAGCCCCGTTTGACAGCGATCGCAAACGCATGACCACCATTCACCGGATCAACCACGAAAACGGGGACTGGACGATCCAAAACGAGGTCGTGCCCTTGTTGCCCAAAGTCAGCAGCGATCCCAGTCGGCCTTACATTGCGTTTACCAAAGGGTCGGTGGATGGGTTGCTCGAAATTTGTAGCCACGTCTTGCATGGCGACAAGCGAGAACCGCTGGATGCTAAGTGGAAGCAAACCATTTTGGAAAGCAACGATAAACTCGCAGGGTCGGGGATGCGAGTGTTGGGGGTGGCTTTTCGTCGTCTCAGTGCCGCCCCAGACGAAGGCCACGAAGTGATGGCAGAACAAGACCTGAATTTTGTGGGGTTGATCGGTATGCTTGACCCGGCCCGCCCCGAAGCCCGAGAAGCGGTCAAAACTTGCAACGCAGCGGGGATTCGGACGGTCATGATTACGGGTGACCATCCCCTAATGGCACGGCATATTGCCGAAGATTTAAATATTTCCCAAAATGGCAAATATTTAACGGGGCAAGATCTGGATCAGCGATCGCTCCCTGATCTGCGTAGCGAAGTGGAATCGGTGTCTGTGTATGCGCGGGTTTCGCCCCAACAAAAGTTGGATATTGTTGATGCGCTCAAGCAACAGGGGCACATTGTTTCCATGACGGGGGATGGGGTGAACGATGCTCCGGCCTTGCGCAAAGCTGACATTGGGGTGGCAATGGGCGTTACAGGAACGGATGTGGCGAAAGAAGCGGCCGACATGGTGTTGTTGAATGATAACTTTGCCACCATTGTGGCGGCGGTGGAAGAAGGCCGCATTATTTATGACAACATTCGTAAGTTTATTCGCTATAACTTGACGGGCAATACCAGCGGCGTGGTGATTATGTTGCTGGCTCCATTTTTTGCGATGCCGTTGCCGTTGGAACCAACCCAAATTTTGTGGGTGAATTTGTTGGCCGATGGGTTACTGGCCTTGGCCTTGAGTGTTGAACCGGGCGAAAGTAATGTGATGCAGCGCCCTCCTTATCCACCCAATGAAAGTATTTTTAGCCGGGGGGTTGGGCGCGACATTATTTGGATCGGCACGCTAATGGGGGCGCTCTTTTTGCTGTTGGGCTATCGGGTGTGGTCGCTAGAGTGGGCAAACTGGCAAACGATGGTGTTTGCAACCTTGGCCTTTTCGCGTATTTTCCTGGCAATGGCGATGCGATCGGAGCGCGATTTTTTGATCAAGCGGGGTTTGTTTTCAAATAAGCCACTGTTGGGGGCGATCGTGTTGACGTTTGCACTTCAAATGGCGGTGATTTATGTGCCCTGGTTCCAATCAGTGTTTGCGACACGGTCTTTGACCTCCCAAGAGTTATTGATTTGTTTAGGTGTGAGTACGGCGGGGTTGTGGGCGGTCGAAATTCAAAAACTATTTTTCCGGGTGCGCGATCGCCAAACAAAACGGTCTAAACGTGGATAAATTGCGAATCTGGCTAGTTATTGTTTCATGCTTATTTGGAGGTGGTTATGCGTGACCATCATCTTGTTCAAACACTCTCATCTGACCAATTTCAAAATGCATTTCCCTTGCTTAAACCGCTGATCTTGAATGAGTGGAAAGTGGTTCAAGCAGAAACTTTGGAGATGACGGAAGGTGATTTGGATTTGATTGTGGAATATATTGCCAATCAAACTGAACGGACTCAAACCTTGATTCGTCGGCAACTGGCTGAACTATATCGAATTGCGCTGGCAGAAACGGCAGACAATGCAACGTCAACGGCATCGGAACAACCTCAACAGGATGCGACTGCGACAACTACAAGTACCTTCAAAGAGGCCCTATTGCCGAGTCTAGAAAAGTCGCTTCATTTATTGGAACAGCGAGCCGAAAAACTACTGTCTCAAATGGATAAAGACCTGTTACCTAAATTGGATCGGCAAATTAAAGCAACGCCTGAAATTCGCGATCGCCTCCAAGAACGACCTGGTACGAGCCTGCTGACTGTCTTTGGGATCGGGTTTGTGGTGGGTCTTATTTTCGGAGGGTTTGGGCGTGGTCGTTGATGAGTTGCTCGACACGCTGAATGGTTATGGTAAGCGTGTATTGCGTTTGGGGGCAGTCATGGTCGATCTGCACCTCAACATCGCCCAGCGGGAAGTCATGCGAGAGCAGCAACGCGTGGTGAGTGGGGCAATGCTGCTGGGGCTTGGTTCTAGTTTTTTGATGGCATTTTTCATTTTGTCCCAAGGCCTATTAGTGTTGTGGCTGTATGATACCGGGCGCAATTGGTTGCTGTATGCGATCGCCTTGCTCGGTGGCAATGTGTTGATAGGGAGTATCTTCGCTTGGCTTGGGCTCCAAAGCTTGAAAGGCCCTTACATGGTCGAAACAATTAGCCAATTGTCTAGAACTACTGCAATTTTGACGAAAAACGATATTTAAATTAGATGATAAATAGTAGAATTCAGTGATTTGGGCCGATATTTGATTGGTGAACTCAAGCCAATCTCTGGTGCGTCAAACTTGTGGCTAAATACCTAATTTTTATTGCACTTTTGCGATCGCAAATGCTATCGATAAATGCTTCTATCTAATTACTGATTCTTGGTCTTGTCGCTTCTTTCTGAAGATAGCTTTCTTCCACGGCTGGTTAATTTAACCTAATAACCGATGGTAATCAAAAGAATCAAACTGTGAGCATTAAAACTGCGAATATTGGGACTGCCGATAATCAAGTTATGACTCCGACGGAGCTGATGGAATTGGCGATCGCTGAAGCCCACAATAGCCAAACTCCCTATGGGGCAGTGATTGTTAAAGATGGCAAAGTTGTGGCTCAAGCGGGAAATCGGGTGAAGCCGGATGATGATCCAACGGCACATGCTGAAGTAAGTGCAATTCGGACACTGATGCAACAGTTGCAGGCTGGCCCATCCTTGGAGGCTGGATACACCCTCTATACAACCTGTGAGCCGTGTCCCATGTGCGCGGCAACTTGCGTCTGGGCGGGAATTTCGGAGATTGTGTATGGCGTGGGGAATGACGATTTTTCGGAGGAGAATCCGAATTTAATTGAGTTACGCTGCCAAGAACTCATTGCGCGATCGCCCAAGCCGATTAAAGTCACAGGTGGATTGCTTAAGGGCCAATGCAAACAATTGCATGAAGAGTATCCTTTGTAAACCCGATCAAACGGGGGCAATACAGGGCAAATGTGACCTTTGGTTAGGCCAAAATGCGATCGTAGGTTTTCAACAAATAATCGGGTTTCAACCGTGTGATTTGGTAGCCAGTATAAATCAACAAACTGGAGGCAATCATGATCGGAATTGCTAACGGAAAATAAATGATATGCCACGGGTTATTAATGAATAATCGACGAATGCGATCGCGAAAGATACGCAATTTCTCACCAATTCCTGTGGCGGTTGGATCCCGGTCGGCTAGATTTTCGGCTGAATAAAATGAGTTAGATGTCGTGGGTTTAATTAACTGCTTTTGCCAGTAATAATCATAGCCAATTAGAAGAAAGCGCCAAAAGAAATGAGATAACCCATCTGGTGGTGCGTGGGTCGCTCTGGCTTGGGGGTTTAGCCAAATTGGATAATGGTTCTGGCTGAGTTGATGAATATGGACAACACAATTCCCTCGATAGAGCGGTAAATCTGTTGGAATGGGATTTGCTAACAGGAAATCCCGCCGAAATGCGACATTGTTGAGAAAGTATTGAGATGTGATTTCCAGGCTAGATTTGCCAGAATATTGGGGAAAAATATAGGTCATTGCCATTGCCGTGCCATAAGGGCCGCGACCTCGGGTTGTGGTTTCTCCCGCCACGATTTGAATGTCTTCCTGTTGGGCAAAGGTTTCGAGGATGGTTTGCAACCATTGGGGTTCGTAGATGCAGTCAGAGTCGGCGTAAACGACAATGCTGCCTGTGGCGATTTGGGCTCCGAGCATTTTGGCTTTGTAGTAGCCGGTAGCTGGTGGTGCAGGATGAATTTTGATCCACGGGTAGCGATCGCACAATTGGGTCAGTAAATCGGGTGGTGCGTCGCCGCTATCAATCAAAATCACCTCTTGGGCTTGGCTGGGCGACAACGATTGATTGACCAGAGAAGCTAAGGACTTGACTAATCCTTCTAAGCTAGCATTGGCTAAGTTTTCGGTTTCTAAAACAATTGAAAAGCTGGGGATTAAACTCGCTTGACTCATCAACACTCCTCGGTCATCTGAACGCAACACACTAGAATGTTCAGATTTTTTACTGGTTCTAAAGGACTGGATTACTGTTTACGAACACGCTGGGAATAGAAGGAGGCGGATTCGCTGCCTACTGCACATTCTTTAGAAAATTCAATGAGATGATGAGCGACTAACCCAACACTCAAAATCTGTTCAATCTTACCTTTCTTGATCGCTGGTTTAGCCATGCGCCAAAAGGTATCGCGATAGCTGCTAATGACTCCGGCGTGCCACATTAATTTAGCCATCATTGTTAAGCCACGGCGCACATTTTCTTTGTTCACACGGGCGGCGCTTTTGGGCGGTTTGATGCGATTGGGATAGGTGTGTTCGCACTGGTAGGCATACCGCTGATATAAAAAGTCGGGATCGTAGGCTTCGGTAATACACCGTCGCCACATATTCACAACGTCTTCATAGGGCATTAAAAACTCGACATTAGATTCGCGACCGGGCGTGAAGTTGAGTCGGCCTGCGGTTTCGAGCCGTCGCCAGAGTGGTGTTTTGGGCAGGGCGTAGAGGAGGTTGATCGTGAGCATGGGAATGTTAGACAGGCGAATGAATTCTAAGATGCGATCGCCAGTCTCCGGGGTGTCTGTGTCCAGGCCAATGATGATGCCAGAAACGACTTCTAACCCAAAACTGTTGAGTATTTTAATGGCATCTAGAATGGGAATACTGAGGTTTTGATCTTTGGAAATGGACTTGAGGGCATCGGTTTCGGGGGTTTCAATGCCACAAAAGACGGTGCCGAAATAGGCTTCCCGCATCATTTCCAGTAGCTTGGGACTTTGGGCCATGTTCAAGGTGGCCTCACAGGCAAACTGGACGGGATAACCATTTGCTTTTTGCCAGTCGATTAAGTGGGGCAACAGCTTGGTGACGGCTTGCCGATTGCCCACAAAATTATCGTCTACAAAGTAGATGGCACCGGGATTTCCGGCTTCTAACATGGCGTCTAATTCGGCCAAGAGTTGTTGCGGAGTTTTGAGGCGAGGATTGCGGCCATACAGTTCGGGAATGTCGCAAAATTCACAACGGTAGGGACACCCGCTAGAAAATTGCACATTGGCGATGAAATATTGATTGAGATTGAGCAGATGATAGGCCGGAATGGGGAATTCATCGAGGGGGAGGCGATCGCGCGTTTCAAAACGAAGTTGTTGGGCGGGGCGATCGATTTGATGATCCAAATATTCAATGACCTGATCCATTGCGTCGCCCAGTTCACCGATATGCAAGAGGTCGAAGTCGGGATAATATTCGGGGCAACCGGATACAGACGGGCCACCTACCATTGTGATTTTGCCGTATTTGTGGGCGAGGCCATTGATGCGGTTAATTTGGTCGCGCTGAATGTGCATCCCGCTGGTGACCACCACGTCGGCCCATTGGTAATCTTTTTTGGTGGCGGGGCGAATGTTTTCATCCACAAAGCGGACTTCCCACGCCTCTGGCAAATAGGCGGCGGCGACCAAAATTCCCTGGGGCGGCATAAAGGCTTTCACGCCTCGGGTGAGGGGATAGGCGTGGTGCAAGGTGCCAAAGGAGCGAGTGTATTTGGGGAAGACGCACAGAATGCGGCGTTGGTTGCGGGGCGTGTAGGTTGTGCGGCGACAGCGCAAACCCGTTTCTGGGGGCGGGGTTGGGGTGGGTGACGGGTTGGGGGGGGGCAGGGTCGCCGTCATGGGAAAATCCTCCTCACACATTCAAATTGAGAGTACTACACAGTAGCCTGATTGGCTGGCTGAAACTGGCAAATCAGCGGGTCTGACGGAATTTGTGGGCCAGTTTCACCTATTAAAGGTAACTGAAACTGGCTCGAAAGTCTGCGATCGCTGAGCTTGCTTTTTTGAATTCAGACTGGGCACACTAAATTCGGTTCCGCAACCAGCCAGAGTCGGTAGTGGTTCGGTTTTTTCGCTCGGAAATGGGTGAACGATATCGGTAGTTGTTGTAGTCTCGATTGCAATTAGGGTGAACAATGGGTTGCCAATTAAACCAGCGGGCGTTTGCAGTGTTACAGGCTGAAATTGAACGGCGGTGTGCGGCGGATCCGGTTGGCCAAGTGCAGCGCCCGATCGCGTTGCAACGGTTAGAACGGCTGCGATCGCGATCGGGCCAACCGCTGAATGCGGAACAATTACGCGCAACGCTGGATGATTTGTTTCCGAATTTTGATGAACGGGTGTTGCAGCGAGCGGCGAAGGCAAATCGTCCGGTGAATCCGGTGTGGGGCTGGCTGAAGGTGGGGGCGATCGCCACGGCTGGTGTGGTGGGTGGGGTGTGGGTGTTGAATTTGCCCTATCCCATGATTCGCTATCCGGTGGCCAACACGATCCCACTGGTGCTGTTGCCTAGTTTTATGAGTATGGATCACAACTATCGGGGGGCGATCGCGGCGACGGAACAGGCCGATCAACTGGTGAACCAGGCCACTAGCGCGGCAGATTTGGCTTTGGGCGCAACTAAGGTAAAAACCGCCCAAAGGCATTTAGATGCCTTGCCAGTCTGGTTTTTGGGCTATTATCCCCAAAGTTATTGCCGCTTTTTTCGGTGTGGGTGGCGCTTTACCCTGGACGAGTTTCAACAGGCGCGGCAGTCCGTCAGCCGGATGGAGGCCAAGCTATTTCAGGAGAATAATGCCCAGACGCAGCTTGGGCAAGCAGAACAGACGCTAAACGCGGCAAAGCAAGCCTACCAAACGGCGACGGAGACGACCCCGAAACAGGCTGCATTGGAAGACTGGCAACAGGGCCTAGACGTGCTGGAAGTCATTCCCCGGCAAACCCTGGCAGGGCGAACCGCGCAAACCAAACTGATGGCTTACAAACGCGATTTCCAAGATATTGCTGGCTTCACGGCGGATAACTTGCGGACGGGCAACATTATCCAAGCAGCACGGCTAGCAGCGGCAACCGCCCGAAAGTTTTCACCCCAAACGCCTCAAACGGAGGCTGAGTGGCGAGAGGCAGAAAAATTGTGGAAGGAGGCGATCGCCATTTTAGACATTAAAGTCACCGATCCAGATTTTGTTGCTTCTCGTAAACTTAAGGCAGACTATACCGAGTCTCACAGCAAAGTGCAAGTTAGACTGACGCAAGAACAAGAATCGGTGCGAGCTTTTGACCAAGCCCAAACGTTGACCCAAAATTTGCTGGAATCGATTCCGGATAATGCTAAATCGTTACAGCTGCGCCAAGTGGCAAAGTTACAGGAAATTATTAATGAACTGAAGAAAGTGCACAAAGGCACTACTGTTTACGAAGAGGCGCAACAATTGCTGCGATCGGCGGAAAGTAAGCTAAAGTAGCGGATTCTTTGACGGTGGCGCGATCGCGGCAAGGTTCAATAACGACAGACTAGGAGTTTGCGTTAGCCCCAGGATGCCAGAAACTTTCTAGTTCACAAAATAAATATGGGTGTACTATAAAATCAACGCTTGAGTCTGGCATCTACCGAAGAGACTCGATCACAAAATGTAGCGTTGAAGGCGCTTAAAAGACTAAAAAGTACGCTATATTTTGCCTAGCTCAATGCAAGCTCAGCGATCGCACCTGGGTTGGTTGAGTGGTGTGTGGGCCGTCGTTTCCTGGAAACTGGCGATCGCCCATCTTTGTTTGTCCTTTCCCGCTACAGGCAGTTCATTATGGTCTCACAGGTAGAAGCCCCCAACCTTGACGCAGTGCGCCCCAAAGCCCCTAGCATTGAGGGTTTGGTGCAAGTCTTTACCTCCACCCACCGTAGCTTTTTTACCAATGTCATGGCCCAAGCCCTGCGAATTGCTGGGCAGGGTGCTCCGGTGCTGGTGGTGCAGTTTTTGAAAGGTGGGATCGACCAGGGGTATGAGCATCCTGTGCAGTTGGGCCAGCATTTGCAGTGGGTGCGGTGTAATTTGCCGCGCTGTATCGATACGCCGCAGTTGGATGTGGAAGAGCAGCGATCGCTGATTACGTTGTGGGAACAAACGCAACAGGTGGTGTACCAGGGGCAATATGACTTGGTGGTGTTAGATGAACTGAGTTTGGCAATTAACTTTGGCCTCATTGCTGAAGCGGATGTGCTGGAGTTTTTGGCCCAACGCCCCCACCACGTCGATGTGATTTTGACTGGCCCGGACATGCCGCGATCGCTCCTGGATGTTGCTGACCAAATCACTGAACTTCGCCGCAGCCACCACCCCTAATTTGAGGGCGATCGCGCTCTAGATGTGGCGGCTTTGCTAGATACAGGGGCGATCGCCGTTTTACTTTTCGCATCTCTAGGCCGCTGTAGAACCCAATGAGGCATAATGAGCAACTGTAGCTTTGAGCTGATCACTGTAGAGATAAATATCATCTAATTTATCAATCGTAAAACGCTCTTCTTGCTTATCTTCAGTACCATGATTGAATAAACCGATTTTAAGTGCCTTGAGATTATTGAAATATAAGCGACAAATTGGCTTACGATTGTTGTTGTCTAGCAAGATTCCAAAATAACTTTGGACATCTCGATCAGTGATTCTGCCTGGGTCTATCACTTCCCTCAAGATTGATTTGACAATATAAAAACCTTCACGTTCTTCTGCTGTAGTAACAATTTTGGCCTCGGTATTATCTTCTATGACTGGCTCTGCAACAGTAGTCTCTGCTGAAGGCGTTGGGATAGAAAGATGACTATCGGTGCTAAATTCGGAAGCGCCTAAACTCATATTTACTTGGTCACGGACAAACTGTTTCAAAGCGCGTTTCGTGTGTTCAGCAAACTGGGCTTTAGCATTAGCCACAAACATTTTTTCTGGGCAGAGCCGATTAAAAAAGACTTTTGTAAAATCTTCGCTAGGCGCTGTCATTTGCTCATTCAGAATACTTAGGATGCCACCGACATATTTAAGATCAGTGGCGGCAGTCATCATTTTTTCAATGTCAAACTCGGACTTAGTAATTCTTTTTAGTTCTTCAATGTGTGAGTCTTTAAGCTGAAGTAGGTCTATTTCTAGAAATGGCTTGTTATCCATTTTGTTGGGTTTATCTAAATCAGCGTAAAGTCTATAAATTCTGCCGTTTGTTAGGATGCCAATACGGGCATCGACTGCGGCATAATAAGCAAAAAGCTGTGTATAGGCATCGTCTTTTTCTAATTTATCGGAGATGCATTTGCATTCAATTAAAATGATTGGTTTCCCATCTTTGAAAATGGCATAATCTAGCTTAAACTTTCTGGAAGCGCCAACATTTGCATCATATTCAGGTACAACTTCATTGAGATCAAAAACGTTATAGCCAAGGGCTTGGATAAAGGGGAGGACTAACCCTTGCTTTGTGGCTTGTTCGGTTTGAATATTGCCTTCCATGCTGGGTAAACGGCTTGCAAGTGCTTTAATTTGAGCAGTAAAATCCATGAAATCCCCTAATCTGTGTCGAGCTTTAATGTCCGATCTCTAGGGTTCCCTGTGTTCTTAGCCAACGCACCATAAGTTATTTGATGTTTTTAATTCAAATAATAAAGAAGTGTGCCCTCTATGTTAAGCATAATGGCGGTAGACTTCGGTGGCGGCGCGATGGATGAGGGAATGTCGGTAGACGAGGGCATGAATATCGTTCGCATAGCCCCCACCGATGACGGTGGCGACAGGATAGCCCTGGGCGAGGCAGGTGGTGAGGACTTGCATTTCGCGGCGGTAGAGGCCGCTGTCGGTGAGGGCGAGTTTACCCAGGCGATCGCCCACATGAGGATCGACGCCAGCATCGTATAACACCAAGTCGGGTTTGATTTGACTCAGCAAATCGGGTAAATAGGCGGCCAGGGTTTGTAAGTAGGCATCGTCTTCCATGCCTTCGGGGAGGGGAATATCCAGATCGCTCTGTTGTTTGGTGCCGGGAAAGTTGATGGCACAGTGCATCGAAAAGGTGAACACACTGGGGTCATCCCGAAAAATAAAGGCGGTACCATCGCCCTGATGCACATCCAAATCGACGATCAAAATTTGCTGGGCGAGGCCAAGCTGTTGCATAACGCGGGCGGCGATCGCCAGATCGTTGAAAATGCAAAATCCAGAGCCATAGCTGGGGAAGGCGTGGTGAGTGCCCCCGGCCAGATTGCAGGCCAGCCCGTGCTCCAGAGCAAGTTTGGCAGTCAGAATTGTACCCCCGACGGCAGTGCAGGTGCGGTGAACGAGGCTGGGACTCCAGGGTAAACCGATGCGGCGCTGGGCTTTGGGGTCGAGGGTGCCTTCG